>JACCDG010006860.1_pt1 | contig 208609 bp, 229 predicted proteins | sample 7442471 | NCBI WGS metagenome assembly JACCDG01 (sample SAMN15323444, study PRJNA562643) | freshwater metagenome | isolation source: river surface water | place: USA:Blue River Watershed | collected 2017-08-17 | reverse complement strand
ACAGCTACCTTCATTAGAACGCAATTATAAAGGCCCAAGCTATGAACGCAGGAACTAAAAGTCTAAAGGGCTTATAAACGGTCCTCTGTCCTTTCAATGCATCAATGGACTCTTCGATAGAGCCTGGATATTTAATGGCCAAATAAAAAGTAAGAACTCCTAAGATGGTTCCAATAATTGCAATTGGCCACGCCAATATGTGCAAGAAAAATAAAAAGTTTTCCATAAGACAAATGTATAAAAAAAAAGAGACTCCGCAAAGTCTCTTTTCTTTTTTTATTGTTGTTTGTGTGTTATCTGTAAGATGAGCTGTCAAACACTGGAATTGGGTCCATCTTATGTTTGTTTCCATTATGGAATTTCAAATAAATCTGAAGGACCTCAGAATCTCTTCCACTAAATTCAGAAAGCTCCCAACCTGAACCATTCCATTTTTCTTGGCAGGTTTTCATAGCCCACTCAAGTTCATCATAGGTAGCACCGATTTGGTCTTCATCCGTGCGACCATCTGAGTGAAGTCCGTCTGTAGGGGCGGCAGTCAAGATGTCTTTTCCAACACCAAGCTCAGCACCGAGAGCATAAACCTCAGATTTCATCAAGTCACCAATTGGAGAGATGTCAACTCCACCATCGCCATATTTCGTGTAGAACCCGATTCCAAAGTCCTCAACTTTGTTTCCAGTTCCAGCCACAAGAAGTCCATACATACCCGCTGTATTGTATAGTGTAACCATTCTAAGTCGTGAACGTGTGTTAGCCATTGAGAAATCAAATTTATTTTTATCTACAAGAATTCCGAAAGCTGGCGTAGTCTGATTGTATTTTTCATACAAATCATCATACGCAGTACTTAAATCTATTTCTTGAGATTCAACATTTGAATAATTAGTCTTAAGCCAGGCAATATGATTCTTGGCTCTTGTAACTTGGTCCTGGCCCTGGTGAATTGGCATTTCAAGAACAAGTAAGGGAAGCCCCGTGCGTGCGCATAGAGTGGATACCACAGCAGAATCAATTCCGCCTGATACACCCATTACGAATCCTCGTTGACCAGAATTCTGAGCATAGTTTTTAAGCCACTCAGAAATACCTTCTGCAAGCTTAGCATAATTTAGAGTTTGTGTCGCTGTTTCCATAATTTTATTTTTTAAAAAGATTTTTCGCCTTAATGTAGTCAATCACTACATCTGGCACTAAATATTTTATTGATTTATTTTGTTGAATGTGTTCTCGAATATAAGTTGCAGAAACGTCAATAACTGGAATGTTTTTTAAGTAGGTTGACTTAGCCTCAACCTCTGGGGTTAATGGCCAGCTTTCATCTTTTTCAGTTAAGACTCTCGGATAAACAATGATGTCGTGATGTTGAATAATTTCGCTTGAGCTTCTCCATCTTCCAATTTTTCTCTGCGTATCACTTCCAGCAACAATTGAAAATTGTGTTTCTGGATTTTCGTTTCTTAAAATTCTAAGTGCTTCATGAGTATAAGATGGCTTTGGAAGTCTAAACTCTACATCACAAGTAGAGAAACCTGGCTCACCTTCTATGGCAAGCTTAACCATATTCAATCGCTCATTCTCATCCTCCAGTGTTCCACTATTTTTCTTGTGTGGATTTTGCGGAGAAACAACAAACCAAACCTCATCTAAATCGGTATCATCAAGCGCTTTTTTAGCAACAACAAGGTGTCCAACATGAATTGGGTTAAATGAACCGAAGAACAATCCTATTTTTTTATTCAGAAGCTTCATCTGCATTATCTGTACCTTCTTCGTTAATTACGCTATCAGCAATTTCCTTGGCTCTATCGAGTCTAAATTTTTCATAATACTTAAGACCGATTTCAACTCTATCATCATTTCTTAGATGCCAAAGAGCATTTGCTCCAATGATTGTTTTAGCATCAATTATCTCACCCTTTCCAAACATATTGAAAAATTCTGGCGCAGGCACGTGATGTATTTCAATATTTTCGTGTTCGCCTTGTAATCCACCACCATCAGAAACTCTATCAGCATTTGATACACTTGCGGCAAATAAGTGAATAATTTCAGATGAATATCCAGGTGATGCAAAGAAGCTGCTCTTATATAAAAGCTTATTTTCTTGAATTTTGTATCCAACTTCTTCTTCAATTTCTCGAATAGCTGTTTGTCTTGGACTTTCCCCCTCATCCATTTTTCCAGCAACGATTTCGTAAATGTTTCCAGTTACTTTTCCGTGTGTTGGATACCTGTGTTGCTTAACGAGAATAACTGTATCATCATCTGAATTGTAAATAATAATGGCTACAGCATCTGGGCGTGTAAGTTTAAATCTTGAGTAGGTTGTTTCCTCTCCAGATTCTTTTGTTTCCTTGATGTTAGCTTTGTCAACTTTTAAATAGCCGTCAAATACTCTCTCTTCGGAAGATACTTCTATGTTTACTTTACTCATCTTTATTTTTAAGTTCCTTTTCTATCTCAGCTCTTGCTCCAACGCCAAGTGGCCTTTTGTTCCCTTCATCATCAATTCTCACAAACACCGCTCTTGTCTTGCATACCAATTTTTCTTCACCAGTGTATACGTTATACTTCCTGGCCTCTAAGAACTAATTCTCTTGTTATAAGTTGCATTAATCTTGGTTGATTGTTTTTGTTACTTGAAAATTTTCACCATATTTTTTGGCTTCCTTTTTAGTTTTAAAAACAACTGGCTTGTTTTTTTCTAAAATCATAATTGGTTTTTTGCCTTTTATTTCTATTACTGGTGCATATCCAAGTGATACATTGTTTTCCAATAATTCAACTGTTGTAACTTTTTTCATAATTTTTAAATAAATTTCCAAACATAACCACTTGATGATTTTCTTTTACCTTTACACACATCTCTTATATGGTCATCTTCATATTTTTTTATAGCCAAACTCAAACTCTCAAATTCTTCCAATAAATTATTTTCATAATCAAATCTACCAACTTTAAGTATTTGATAAACTTTTTTTACTGATATTTTTTTATCAAAATTATCACTTGTTTTCCACATTAAAAAATATCCTCCAGAAAATTTAGCTTTATCCATCGGAAGCGTTCCTATGATAATCCCAATTTCTTCTTCAGCAGATTTTTTGGAGACAAATTCTTTAATAAAAACACCCTTGTAATCATACTGAAGAATTGGTTTGTAACATTTTTCTTTCACTGATTCTGGTCTTTTTCTGCCTGTCAAAGAATCTTTGATTTTTTTCTTTGTCTCATCTGAAATTTTATGACCTACAACAGCTCCTCCAGTACCACCATCTAATAGATTATAAAAATCTTCGGATTTAACTGCATCAAAAAAATCTATCCACCATTTTTCTCTTTCTTCTAAATGTTGTTTATTTGAACACTCTTCCAGAGTTATTTTGACAAAATTATCTTTACCATATTTTTTAATTGCTTTGGTTAAAATAACTCCAGAGCCAAGATAGCTTTTTCTGTTTTTTGTATCCTTTCCTATATATTTCCTTTTGTTAACCAAATTAATTGTCATATAAACTATCATAACACTTTTTTGTTATAAATAGTCTATAAAAATCACCTTTTCACCAAAACCATGACATCATTATTCCTCCAAATAAATTACCATGTATTCCAAGGTCCTTTACAAGGCAAATTTCTCGTGTAATTAATTTCATTTATGTCTTATTTGTTTAGGACAAAAATTAATAAATTACAGTTCTATTTCAAATACAAAAATACTATTTTTAATGTACTTCTGCAATTTTTTTGTCAACGCTCTTTATTCTAAGTGTATTTTTGCACAATTGGATTTCTTCAGGAGCTCCAGTATGCTTGATTGGGTTATCGCTCAACTTAACTGTATCAACCCAAATTTCACCAACCTTTACCTGAACAAGTTTAATTACCATATTCAACGCCTTAACTCCTACATCGTTAGTAAAATTTGTTCCAATTCCAAAGGAACACATGATACCAATTTTTTTACAATGATTATGAAGTTCAACAGCCAGGTCAGCATCTAATCCGTCAGAAAAAACAATCGTTTTTGACAATGGGTCAATATTGAGTTTCTTATAGTGCTCAACAACTTTATCAGCAAACTTAAATGGGTCCCCAGAATCATGGCGAACACCATCAAATAATTTTGCGTATTTTTTTGTGAATGCACGAAAGAAAACATCAGTTGTAAATGTATCAGAAAGAGCGATACCAAGGTCGCCCTCATAAACTCGAACCCAGTTTTCAATTGCCTTTTCATTTGCCTTAGTATACCCATACTCAACGGCATGGAACATGAACCACTCGTGCGCATGTGTACCGATTGGCTTAATACCAAGGTCCATGGCAATTTTTACATTGGATGTTCCAACAAGAAAAGGATTACCATTACTGAAGCAGCTCAACATATCTTTAACAACCTCTACTTGATTGTCATATGAATATCTTCTTCTGGTTCCAAAGTCAGCAACTTTCATCGAGTTTTCGTAGAATTTTCTGCCTTTGCTAATATTATTTTTTTGTCTTTCTTCTCTACTCATAATTGGCTCACCTGTCATTTGGAAGTAGAGCTCTGAGATAAGAGCCATCAAAGGAACTTCCCATAAAATGATTCGATACCAATATCCAGTGATTGTTAGGGTTAATTTTCCTTCCTCCTGTGTAATTCCGATTTCAGAAGAATCATATCGGTAAGACTTAAGGAAGTCTATATATGTCGGTTTTAAGTAAGAACCGCAATTAAGTGTTAAAAACAAAGCTTCCTTTTGTGTAAGAGCCAAACTCTCCATTTTCTTAAGCTCTTGTCGGAGCCTTACATCAAATCCTTCTGGGAATTTTGTATCCCCACGCATGATAAATGCAGATTTTACATAATTTCTTTGAAAACACTCAACAACAGCTTGTTGCATCGTAAACTTATAAAGGTCATTGTCCAGAATGGAGCGAATGATTCCAGTTTCTTCGTTCATAATAATTATTTCTCTGGTTGTTATACGGACAAATTTACAAAATGTTTCAGATTATCCGATAATTACATTAATCCTTTTTCCAAATTTATAGAATTGTAATTGACCGTATTCATTAAATCCTACTACATTAATTCTATGAGCAATTTCTTTCCAATCAGTTATATAAAATGGACTCATGTCTTTATTGAATCCGCAAATAAGTCTGACATCAATATCACTTTTGCAAATTTCTTTGACTATATCAAAGTATTTATCAAAATTTTCTTCAACCCACTTGATGTATTCTCTTTTGTAATCAGATGGGGCTGACCAAAAGTTTTTCATCTTATAAATCACATGCTCCTTCACAGAATTGACACCTTCTATATGCTTAAATACTGTCCAGTTACAAAATGAATCATAGAATATGGCGAACATAACTACATTCTCTTGTTCTTCATATTTTTTGTCAAGTCCACATTTACCATAAACTTTGTCTGTATGGTTTTGAATCTGGGATTTCCACTCCCACTCACCACCGCACTCATATGCAAATTTGTGATAAAACGAACCTTTTACTTCATGCCCCTTTGCTCCGCAGCATGGACATTTTTTTGGATAATCAAACTTGTTGCCTCTTGGGGTCCAAAGCTCTCTATAAGAATAATTTTCTGGTCTCTTTATTAACATAGTATAAGAGTTAATGCTTGTTTATACGGATATTTCAAAAAAATGTTTACCATAACTTAAACATTTTGCCAATTTTAACGTAAAAAATAGAGTATTTAATTAATATGAGCCAACAAATGTGGATATTACTTACCTTTGGACCGATAGCAATTATAACAATTTCTGTTGTCTTATTTGCATTCATAAACGAACGTAAATCAGAAAAAAGGAAGTATAAGATATTTTTTGATGACCTCAGAACAATTGACATGGTTTATGGGCCTGGTCGAGATAGTGAATTTGAAGTTGTTAGAACTGTTGATGATTTTAAGGCATTGATAGAAAAAAGGGGGATTCCTATTTTTGTTAGCTTTGACCATGACCTTGGTCTCGGTAAAGATGGAATTCCAGAGGATGTTTATGAAGTTGTAAAGTGGATGGTATTTGAAAAAGAGTTTGACCTGAGAAATATGGAATTTTCCATTCACTCTGGAAATCCAGTTGGAGCTGATAAAATTAGGTCTTTGATTAAAAATTGGAATAAAGAATTAATAAGAAGAGATGAGCAAAAAAATAAGAGATAAGGTAAGAGAAATACTTGAGGAAAAATATTTAAGCGAGGATATGCGCCAATCACAAAAGGACAGATTGGTGTCAATGCTTAATGCTCTTGAATTTAAAAAAGACATACTTGCTTCTGGCGGAGAAATATATGCTGTTGGCGGAATTGTTCGTGATGCAGTGATGGGAACTCCAAGTGATGACTTAGACATTGTTGTTCGTGGTGTTCCATATGACCAATTATTTGCAATACTTTCTAAATATGGAACCGCTACGGATACTTCTCATGTTGATGAAAATGGAAAGAAGGACTTCGGGTCAACCAAGTTTGTTTCATCAAATGATAAGTTCAATAAATTTCTTGATATGAACGGTGTTGTTCACACCATTGATGTTATGCTACCAAGAAAGGATATGAAAGACCCAGGGGTTAAGGGACACAAGGGAATTAAGTCGGATGTAAATCCAATGTACACAATTCAAGATGACCTTGAAAGGCGTGATATTACCATTAATGCAATTGCGATGGACTTGGGTGGAAACTTAATTGCAAACGGACCTGGACTTGAGGATATAAAGAATGGAATAGTGAGGGCTGTAAGTGAAGATGCATTTATAGAAGACCCGCTTCGAATGATTCGTGCAATAAGATTTGCTGCCAGATACAATTATGCAATTGATGGTGGGACTGAGAGTCTAATTAAAAAGAATGCCTCATTGCTTGCGGATAAGGCAGAACTTCCAAAAGAAAGATTTCTCCAGGAATTTGAAAAGATGATTGGTAAATCTGACCTTGGTAGGTCTGTAAAACTGTTGATTGATTTTGGCTTGTATGGTCCTATGTTTGGAGTTAAGCCAAATATTGGTGATACATCAAAATTTGATAGGGTTAAAAACATAGGAGATTTTGCATATATGATGTTTGAAGGTCAGCCTCTGGATACAATCGTTCCATTGATTGGGAAAAATATTACAAACGATAATGGTATTCTTAATTACGCAAAGGCGCTTTCTGAATATCACAAGAATGCAAAGGCTGCCAATACAAATTTAGACAGAGTTCTGTTAATGGCCAGATTATATAAAATATCCTCAGAAGCAATGTCAAGTTCTGTATACATAGAGTCCGAATTTAAGGACATCATAAAAAAATTTGAGACAGGTGCCCTTCCAAAGGATGACCACGGCTTGGCTCTTAAGGGAGATGATTTCAAAAATTTTATAATTGATGCGATTACTGAATTCAATGGTAAATTTGAGTCAAGGAATGATGGCATCAAGATGGGTAAGGCAAAAACTCTTGTGCTTAAAAATATATTCGATGAGAAGTTAAAAAATAACACACAAGATATTAAGTCATTTTTACTTAACAATACAGATAAGTGGATGCTTTGATTTAAGCAAGTTCGTCTATAACTGCAAATGCAGGAACATCATCCATATAAGCTCCTATAATATTAAACTCGTAGTTTTCCATTGCCATTATATATAAATCATCTCCTTCAAAAATTGGGTCTGATTCATATTCTTTCATCATTTTATCAATCATTTTATTCCTATCATGAAGATATATGCAATATCCATCTATGTTCATATATCCAATAAGCTCATCTTCGAATCCATTGGCAATTCTTGCTCTGGAATTAAACTTGGAAACCTCAGCAATTAAATCACCTATGTTATTGATTAAGAAAGTATTGATGCCTTCATACATAGGTATTATTGCTCCTCCGAATCTTTCGGCATAACCTATTAACTTATCATCATTTACCTCATCAAATTGTATTTCTGGGTTAATTTCCTGGAGGTATTCCTTCAATTCTTCTCTCTCTCCTTTGTTCATGTTGGGATAAAATTATATTCAAAAGTAATGAACTTTTCTGAATCATACAACAAAGGAGCTAAAATTCCATTTTTTTGTCTATTTATTATAAAGTGTCTATTAAAATTATGGATAAGAAAGTATTAAACGAAGCGCAGTTCAGAAAACTGGTACTCAGTGAGGCTAAAAAAATTATTGCCGAAGGAAATGCTGGCGCAAATTCAGAAGAAGTTTCTAAGCCAACGGCTAAGAGAAAAGTAACTTTCGAAAGAGTTGAGTCTCTCATCAAAGAAATTGAGGGAATGCCTAAATCTATATTATCCATTTCTTTTGAAGGTGAATCATCTACAGCAGAAGTTAAGACTGAAGGTTTAGAGGAAAAATGGATACCGAACAAAGATAGAGACCTTAATCCAATTGAGCATAATAAGAAAAAAAATGTTATGCACGTAAATGAGAACGAAAAAGAAAAGTGGAGCAGAATGCTTAACTATAAAATTCCTTCTGATAAAGAAAGATAAATAACACAACAATATATAAGACCCCATCCAAAAGTTGGGGTTTTTTTATTTGTTTTTTTTTACTAAATTTACAAATGGAGATGACAACAAAGGGAGAATATAGCTTTAAGAAAGATATTGCAAAAGGTGAGGAAGGTGAGGATATTGTAATAAATTACATGCAAGAACTCGGATTCAAATTCTTAGAAAAATGCAAAGATAATAGATATGATTTTTCTATGTCATACAATGAAGTTGCATATACATATGAATTAAAAACAGATATGTACTGCAGTCCAGAAAATGACACTGGTAACTTGGTGGTAGAAATCGAGTGTAGGGGCAATAAGTCTGGGTTATCCGTTACTAAGGCAGATTATTTTGTTACCTATTTTCCGCATCTTGGAGAAATATGGAACATAGGTACCCAAAACTTAAAAACACTTATAGATGAGGCTAAGATTAAGCTCAAGGAGGGTAAGGGCGACCCTGGCAGCAATACTAAGTTTTATCTTATCAAAAGAAATAAATACAAGCACCTCTTCAAAGTTCACAAGATAGAATAAAACTTTAGCTTTTCATTACTATTTATAGTTAAAGCTATAAAGTGAGAGAAGAGGGTAAAATACCAGAAGGCGGAAGCGGAAGGAATCTATCGCAGACAGCGAAGAGAAGTGCTAAGTACAGGAATCCAAAGGGTCCTGCTAAATACTTCGCACCCTACAAGAACCTCAAGTATATCGTTGACGAAGAAATAGCGGCCAATGATGTAAAAGTTCCTGTTGCTCCATTGCGTAGTGAATTAAACCAAAAAATTTGGTCATCCGATAACAAACTTAAGCCAGAGGTCAGGCAAGCGCTTCTTGATATAGCTAACTCATACTTTAAATCCCTTGACTTAGACCTTAAGGTTAAAGACATATTGTTTACAGGAAGTCTTGCAAACTATGGGTGGACCGATGGCAGCGACATAGACCTCCACTTACTCGTGGATTATAATGAACTTGGAGATATTCCATTTTTAGAAGACTACCTTTATCTAAAAAAGAAAAATTGGATTGACAATCATAATATTTCCATTTACGGATTTGATGTTGAGCCATTCGCAAAGGATATAGAAAAGGAATATAAGTATAAGGCAATTTACAGCATCCTTAATGACCAGTGGATAGTTCCACCAAAGAAGGATAAGCCAGTAATTGACTTTGAAACTGTGCAAGAAAAATCAGCAAGCATTATGAATGATATTGACAGAATTGTTGATATAACTAATAATGAAGAAAAAATAAAGGAGGCAGAAAAGTTAAAAGAAAAACTTGGAGGTCTAAGAAATATAGGATTAAATCAGAGTGGAGAATACTCGAATGAAAATTTAATTTATAAGACACTCAGAAGAGCTGGCTATCTTGATAAACTTGATGATACAGGACATAAGGCGTTTGACCAAAAAATGTCACTTAATGAGAGAATAGAAAAATCTGGTGGTGATTATGTTGTCTATCCAAAAAAGGGTGGACATAGACTTGGTACACATGATACAAAAGCTGGTGCGCTAAGACAATTGGCAGCAATAGAAGCATCGAAAGAAAGAAGAGGAGTTAAGCAGGAAGAGGAGGAAATCGTTAATCTTGGAGCAACCCCAATGGTTCATACACTTGATGTTCAAAAGGGAATTGACGGTATGACACCTGAGAGAATTAATGTAGTGAAAGACTTTATAAGTTTTGTATGCGGTAAATTAAAAATGTCAGAGCCAGTTCATGTTTTCTTAAGAAGGGGAAGAGATGAATTTATTGAGACAACAGCATCATATGTCCCATCAAGTAATACAAATCACATTAGATGTGGGGGTAGAGCGCTTGTAGATATTCTCAGAAGCATAGCACACGAATTAGTTCACAATAGACAGAGAGAAGTTGGAATGTTTGGCGAGGGCGAAAAAGTTCAAAACATAGGTGGTCATATAGAAGACCAGGCCAACAGTGTAGCTGGTATTTTTATTAAAGATTTTACACATAATTACGGATACGATAACATATACGATTTATAATGAAAAATTGGTTCAAAAAAATATTAGCAATTGCGGCATTTATGCTAATCTCTTTCGTTGCTCAATCGCAAGGGAGTTTAACAATTAATTCCACCAATTATAATCAATGGATTCAAGTTTGTAGTTCAGCTTGTGGTAAAGGAGCTTTTTATGTTTATGTAAATAAATACTACAGCAAGTCTGATGGTTATTATTACTATGAAATTTATGTATGGAGTGAAAGTTACTACAGAAACTGTACCAGCGCATACACTTATATTGACAATGTTCAGGTATATGCTAATAATATCCAGGTATTAATTCTCGATTATTATTTAGCAAGCCCTAAGATTGATACTTTTAATGGTTGGAATTATATGGCATATGTATACAGTAAAAAGGATAATGAAACTATAAAAATAACCTGGGATAGCATATCCCCTTATTGATAAAATCATGGCAGATAAAGAGGTAGAAGTTAACGGAAAAACCTATGGAGAAGGTAGTAAAGTTACATTAAGAATATCAACGCTCTTATGGATAATAGGAGGATTAGTTTCTGTTATCACAACTCTTGCGACTATGGGTTATTTTGATATTAAGAGTGATGTCAAAGAACAGGAAAAGACTTTTGATGTAGAGAGATTGAATTATAAGGAAGAAGTTAGGCAAATAATAAAGGAAGAATTGAATTACGAGCGTGAAAAGCGTGAAAAAATGATTGAGGATATTGGTGAAATAAAAGGGGATATAAAAGTTATTCTCGAAAAGACAAGAACTCTTGAAAATGGTAGCGGGAATTTAAGTCGTAATGGAAATAATGGGCCAGATAATGGCGTACCAGTTCCACTGCATTAATGCGGCATGTCAGCATTAAGTTTTCTTGATGTCCAATCGTGGAATTTAAAAAATGGCTTAATCGGAATAATTCCAATCAACATATGTGCAACACAATTGTGCAATAGCCACCAAAAATGATGTTCAATAACTGGAGGAATTATTCTAATAGTAGGAATATTTGGTGGAGTTGGTTCTATAGGCTTTGGCAAAGATTTATTAGCTCCGTTAGCAGTTCTCTCTTCCCATGTCTTAATTCTTTCAGGATACTTACGGACTCTTGCTCTATAGGCTTCCCATTCATTTTTTTCAAGCTCATTTCTAAGTTTGAACTTTTCTATTCTTTTGTAGAATCTTCCGACACTACCAAGCTCTTTAGCTTCTTCTTTTAAAAAACCAAACATATTCTAATTTTATAAGTTATCAAGAATGCTGGACTGCTTTCCAGGAAAATTAATTTTTTTATCTGGTTTTTGTATACCAAACTTGGCAGCAACTTCACGAACGCTATTTTTAACAAATCTCTCTCTGTAATCTTCTTCACCTGGTATTTCTGGGTCAACATAAAATGTATGGTCAAATAACCATTTTTCTTGAGCAACCCTTATACAGTCATGAGTAAGTTTGTCTGAATCTGTAAGACCAAGTTGATTTACATAAAATAATAATGAATTATAGTTTTTTGATTTTACATAAGGCATCTTTTCAGAACATCCAGCACTTACAAATAATGCTTTTCTTCTTTCTCTAAGAGACCTTGAACCTTCGAATACATCAAGCTCTTTTTCCCTTCTTACATCGGAGAGAATAATATTATGGTATCCTGCGGCATCAATTTCGAAAGCCTTATTAACCCAATAGTATGGGCCATTGATTTCTCTAAGCTTTTCTCCATACCAAATGATAAATGGGCGAAGTCTTTTTTTAACTGGAATATCTTCAGTTTTAAAATCCATCATATCCAGTGTAAGAGTTCTCATATCTTCAAGAAGAAGTGCGTCAGCGACATCTGGATGAATTTTAGTATCCAATATATCTCTTGATGGTATTTCTGCGAGATAATTATACACGGATTCTTTAAGATATTTATTCATCTCAATTTTGATATTATCAGCAAAAGCAACTCGATGAAAACCATAATCATCAATAAACTTCTTTGCAATCGTGTCTTTACCACTTTTGCCATAACCACACAATCCAATTAAAACTTTATTTTCTAAAAGCTCCTCAAATATATGGTCATGCTTTTCTTTTGTAATTACATCCTTAGGGATTTCAATGTCGAAGTTATACTGATGGTTGAACATATTGCTTGCAATTTTATTGCAGCAAATATATAGCTAATTGTTGATAAATAAAAATTTTTATACAGCAACTTCTGCAGAAATTGCTGGAAGCGGTGCGTAGTCAAGTACTTTAATATCATCATACTGAAAGTCAAAGATGTTTTTAACCTTAGGATTAAGCCAAAGAGTCGGGAGTTTTGGTCCATAAACATCTGGCATATATGCAGCACTTTTATCAAACCAAAAGTCAACCCCACCAGAACCACTGCTATAAGTTCTGCTAAGTAATTCATTAACCTGGTCCTTATGATTTGAATATAGATGGGCATCCCCAAATGTGTGAACGAACTTTCCAGGTTTCATTCCAGTTACATGACATACCATGTGAAGCAAAAGCGAGTACGATGCAATGTTGAATGGTACACCAAGAAACGTGTCTGCGGAACGTTGATACATTTGTAGAGATAATTCGTATTTTGGAACTCCTCTATTATTTAATTTTTCTTCTGTATTAAGGTCATCAGTATCTATGCCACCATTTTCTGATACTTGTCTTTCATAAATCTTCAGCCTCTCATCATATGACAATTCTCTTGCTTGAAACTGGAAGAATGTGTGACAGGGACGAAGGGCCATTTGGTCAAGTTCATTAACATTCCACGCACTTACAACAAGACCTCTATCCATTGGGTTGAAATTATTATGACCCTCAGTAAGCTTGTCTATAATTGTTTGAATTTGATTTTTTCCATTAAAATATATACCAGTACTATTGGTTTTAGAATTCCAGTGACCCTTTGAATAGTATCCACCCCAATCAGTCCACTGTTTTCCGTAGACTGGCCCAAGATTACCATCGGCATCTGCCCATTCATCCCAGATGTGAACTTTATTGTCAACAAGGTACTTAATATTAGTTTGAGGCAGGTCCTTATAAGCATCAAGGTTTTTATGATTTCCAAGGAACCACAATAACTCATGAGTAACTCCAGGCATCCAGGTTTTTTTAAGGGTAAGCAAAGGAAAACCATCGTCCATATTATAAACGGATTGATGTCCAAAAATTTTTATCGTTCCTGTACCAGTTCTATCATCTGACTGATTTCCTTCTTTAAGAATTCTTATTACTAAGTCTGTGTATTGTTTCATTTTAATATTAAATCTTCGTGTAAACTTTTATATTTAATTCCCATAGCATCCATATACTCCATTGCAATCTTCCTTTGGGCGTTTTCTATATTCAAACCCTCAATAGAACCCATACATTCGAATTCAAGTTCTCCGAGTGAACTGTTATAATTAAGTCCAATGTAAATATATTTAGATTCTTTTGAGGATGCTGTAATATCGTACATCGACAAAAGTACAAATTTACCAAATAAAATGTTAGGAATTTTTTGAGAAAGTTTTTCATGTTTAGAATATTTCTCAAGCTCAAACCTATCACTTACGATAGAAGATAAGAATGGCCCCTTATATCCATTGGCTTCTTCAAGGAATTTGAATGTGTTTATGTAATCTAAAATATCCCACTTAAACTCTTTTGAAAAAACGTTACTATTTGGGTTGGCTCGAATTGACTCAAGTATTTTTTCCTTTTCATCTTTAGATATACCAACTCTTTTCCATTCTGTTTTCGGTGGAGTTAAACCACTTGTTTCTTCTAAAGATTCTAATTTGGTAGATTTGTTTATAAGCCTTTTCTTAAATTCATCTATCTCCGACTCCTTTATCTCATCAAGAGAGGGCGTTGAGAAGTTAGAATTTTCTGTTCCATTAATTCCTGCAGCAACCATCGCCTGCTTTATCGCATCTCTTTTTCTTTTTTCACTATTTCTTTCAAGTTCTTTTATAGATTCTTCCATTTTGATAACATCAATAATTTTCTTTTTTGAGTCATCATCAAAATTTTTAATTTTACCATATTTTCCCTTATTAATAGGTTTAATTTCTGGTAAATCCAAATGCATAAAATTAATAAGCTCTACTAATTTATTATTGATGTCAATTATGTAAGATTCAACGGTCTTCTGCCTTTGTTCTTTAATTGAATTATTTCCGTCATCTTCTGGGATGTCTGTATAATAATTTTTTCTGCCTGCTGCACTCATAGTTCAGATGTTCTAATTTTACTAAAAATAATAAAACTGAACTAAAATAACAAATTATGAAACAGAAAATAACTTAAAGTATTCTTCAGTAGTTATCTGTGTCTTATTCAGACTTTTAATATATTCGACTTGGCTCGTTATGAAGTCTACATCTTTCTTCATTTTAGCTGCATCTTCAAAATCTTCGTTATCAGATAAATTTGACATTCTCTTAATTAGAAATTTACTAAGCTCTTCAGCTCTTTGTTGAATGTCCGTTGTTGATATTAGTTTTTCGGACTCTACTACACTTTCAGACTTTATTCTATTGGATAGACTAATAAGTCTGTCATATCCCATTCTATTGGTTTCTACAACAATTGACTGAGATGGGTCTAAGAATTTTTTGATTTCCGCAAGCTTATATGGATATTTTTTCTCCTCCACAATAATTGAGTTCATTTTTTCAATGCTTCTTTGGTACCTAAAAAATCCGCTATATAAAATCCCAATTTCCTTTAGAAAATCTCCTTGATTCTTACAACTACTCAATATTATTGAATTTGGTTTTTTGGGGTCTCCCACTCTTTCAAACTCAGAAGAAACTATTTTAATATAATTTCTGTCATCATGGTTATCCGAATCATTAAAGTCTCCGCCAAATTGAATTATTGGCTTTCCAAATTGATTAAATCCAAACTCCAGGAATAAATAAAAGTATAGTGTAATTTTTTCTCTAACTTCAGGCTCCTTGTTCTTAAATCTGAATAATTCACTTTTCGCTTCTATTAGTTTATTTTTCGTACTTTCTTCTAATATTAATTCTTCAACCTCCTCGCCATCCATTATTGAATCTGTATAATCTCCATATATAAAGTCAAGTGTATTTTGTGCCGACTTATCCGATTCCTTCTTAAGGATATTAAGGTCTCTTATGACACTAACCTCAAGTTCTCTGCTGTAACTAAGTCCACAGTTTTCGAGAAACTTTTTTATTTCTATTGGTGTAGATGATGCCTGTGAATTATTTGATGACTCAAATTGAAGGTGTCCAGTTTCTGTGTATCCAAATTTTTCAATTATCTCCTTTATATCCTGATAATCTTTGCTGTTTATCAGGTTTTTATCTATAAAGTTATCCCCAGATTTAGCAATGAATATCATATTTCTACTGCCGTTTGAGAACGGGTTCGGAATTATACAGAAATCAAATCTTATCTGTTTTTTCATAAAAATTTTTATATAAATAGTTTAGGAAATTATTCGACCTATTTATGTTAATAGGATATTAATAAAATGGCAAAATTTAAAGTTAAAAAGGATAGAAAATTCTTTTGGGGGCCAAGGTGGAACTTCTTTGGTACAAATAATAAAGAATTTAATATAAGGGCCATGTTTCATGGTGACTGCGTGTATAGACTTAGTGAGAACTATGACCAAATAAATAAACTTGCAGGACAATCGTTTCGTTTTTTACCATTTTATGATAAAGAATCAAATTCAATAAAGCCTGGGCATCAGAAAGATAGTGTAAGATTTGGGTGGAGGTGCGTAAATGGCACGGATATAGAAATAATGGCATATGCGTATATTGACGGGGTTAGAAAGGATAGGATGATGCTATCCGTGTCTATCGAAGAGTGGGTAAGCCTTAATTTTAAGGAAACAGATAGTTATTATATTTTTAGCGCCATTAGCGAAAGTGGAGAGGCTGCAATTGTAAAGTTCAAGAAGAACAGGACAAAAAAGGGATTTCTTGGACTATTTATACATAGACTATATCCTTATTTTGGAGGCAAAATAGCCGCTCCTCATAATATGAGAATAGAACTAAAGCACGTTAAAAAATTTATATGATGGAAAACTTATCAGAAGATGACATAAGAGCGATGGTTAGAGAGATGCTAACAGGAGAATTGAGTGAATACGATGCTTTATTTCAAAAAGAAAAAGAGTGGAAGCAGGAGTCAAGAGAATTAAGAACTCTTCTTACCGATTTATTAAAAAACATCGAGAACGATGACTATAAAGAGGGTATTGGAAAAATTGACACAGTTGTTCATAAGCTTCAGACATGGAAGAGGAAAATTGAGAAATTCTTAAATTAAAAACCAAATAAATAACAAAGCTATGAATGAAATAAAAGAAGTATGTGCATGTGACTGTGAGTCTTGCATGGAAGGTAATTGTGAGGGCTGCACTTGTCAATCTTGTGATTGTGACGGTTGCCAATGTGGTAAATAATTAAGTTTTATAAACGCTTAGTTCTGGTCTAATCTTAATTATATTATTCCAGCTTAACTCCTCCAATTCTGAAAAATTACAATAAGCCAGAAATTTTTCTGGCTTTTTTATTAATAGCATTTCCCAGCCAAACTGACTTATATCGCTTAAGTTTCTATTTAAAACAAGGTATGATAAATCTATATCATCAAACATACAACAAAGCTTAATCGAATAAAAGATGTCACCAGTCATAAATTTAGAATAATCACAATACTTCAACATCTCAGGCCTAACCTCTAATAAATTAATCCAATCAATATTTGTAAGGGTAGATACGTCAAGTATATCAAGGTCTCTTTCTCCAGTGTGTGTAAGAATCTCAGATACCTGGTATCCCTTAAGAGATTTATAATTTACCCGCTCTATTATTGACCTGTTGTACTTATATCCCTGGATTATATTCATAGATTCTCTAAAGTTGAAGTTGTATTTTGACATATCAATTTTACCAAGAAAATAATCAGTCCCAAGCGACAGGAGCATAGCAACCTCGTTGGTATTAATTTTATCCAGATTAATCGGGAAAAGTTCAATAAAATGAGGTCTCCTCATGAACAAAAATGCAAGGTCTCTTATTTGGTATTCATACTGCTGAATACTCTTTTTTATCTTATCAATATCATCAACATTTTGGTCAACGCATCTTATCAAGACACGTATAAGCTTCATCTTATCAAGTCTATCCCATCTAACTATTTCTCTTATTTTGGGGTTATCTACAATAATTCTGTCTGGCACAGACTCATAGTCAATTACCTTAGATATATGTCTTAATATAGAATCTGGCAATTTTTGCCAATGATTGCAAAACATATCCGACAGGAAGGCGTTGACTGTTATTGATATAACATTCATGTTGATTTTGAATATTTAATTTCTTATTTTTATTTATGGCCAGTAATATAACACTAAAGGTATACAATAAAGAGGATAAATTAAAGCTTCTTGTTCATGAAACAGATGCACTTAAAGTAGCCAATATATATAAATATTACGGAGAAAATGAAGAAACACATTCATTTACTTATTTCAAAGCTCCATCAGAACAACCAAGAAGAGAAAGAATCTCATATTACGACTACTTCAGGACAAGTGACGGAAAAATGATAGAAAGAATGTGGGTTACGGACCAGCAGATAGAACATATTGAAATTATAAACAATGTAGAAGCGAAGACAACCACTATTCTTAAGAGTGGGAATGAGTATGAGGAAAAAAAGATAAAAATTGGGGATGAAGTTTATAAGGTAGAATTTAAGAATGGAAGTCTTATTGACTTCAAATTTACAATCCCAGAAATTAAAATTAATGAATATTTAGAAAAAGTAAGTTATGGAAGAGCACAGAAAAATTGACATTGAGATGGCTGACATGGTTGGAAAAACCTATTTTAAGGTTGCAACCTGGTTTAACCAAGATTTTAACTCAGACAAAGAAAGACAAGAAGCTTTAAAGCATGTCTGCGTGGAAATTATACAACAAGTGCTTGAAGACACATTTCTTCAATTGGATGGGGTTGTTGGAACGGAGACTAAGACTGTTAAAAACGCAGATGTTCCGCCTAAAACAATCAATCAAACATCTGGAGGAACAGGAAAGATGTTTAGCATCAACGAGGATGCCATTACAAAGGCTCTAAGAGAAAATAAATAATATTATGGGAACAATATTTGTAAACGTATTAAAGTTCATTACAGACCCTAAAAACACACGTATGCTGCTCTTAGGTGGTATTGTAATACTAATGCTGTTGCTATTGCAGCAGTGTAATGCTAAGAATGGGCTTAGAGAAGAATTGGAGGCGCAAAAGGCAGAGACACAAAGAATCTCAAACAACTATGAGGCTTCTCAGGATACAATTAAGCAATATCAAGTGGACGGGAATACCTGGAGAGCTGAGAAATCTGGATATGAGCTAACTTTAGATGAACTTAAGGGAAAATATTCCGACCTTCTTGGTGACTTTGAGATAGAAAAAAACAGACCACCTAAAGTTGTTATCAATACAGAATACAAAATTAAGGAAACAATAAATAATGTACCAGTCCTTATAGGAGTTGATGGTCTTGGGAATAAATACATGTTCTTTAACGATAGTCTGAGACATGATTCTATTAATTACAGAATACTTGATGGTAAAATACCATATGACTTAGTATTTAACCCAATAGATTCAACCTATAAACTTGTTCCTGGGAGTGCTAACTTCAACCTTGAATTGGGGATGAACTTAAATCTCGGCCTTTTCCAAGATAAGAAGACAAAAAAGATTACGATAATGGCTGATACCGATTATCCTGGAGTAACATTTACTAATATTCAGGGTGCATCTATAATGGATGACCCTGCTAATAAAAGTGTGTTAAGAAGCATGCGTAAGCCATGGGGATTGGGACTCAACTTTGGTTATGGAACCATTATCACACCTTCTACTGGAACTATTGGATTTGGACCATATGTTGGAATTGGCTTAAGTTATTCTCCAAAGTTTTTACAATGGGGCAAGTAAAATAGAATTTTTGCAAATATTTATAATAAAATAATAATGAAGAGTAAGAGGGATAAAATCAAAGGTGGATATGCTGATGGTATGTCTCCTGAAGATATAGCTAAGAAACATAAGGTTAGCGTCAAAGAAATTAATGCCCAAATCAAAAAAGGAAAAAAAGTAGAGATGGAGCATGTTAATGACGAAGAACTTGCTGAAGAAATAGCGCTTGACCACCTTTTTGAAATTCCCGATTATTATACAAGACTTGATAAAATGGAAAAAGAAGCTAAAAAAGAAATGGGCGAAAAAGACCTAAGCGAAGGAAAGAAAGAAAATATCACTGATTTCGCAAGAAGAATGAGAGAACTTGCTGGACTTGCGGAGGGAAATCAGCACAAGAGCTTAAAGACTATTCAAGAAGGCAATTCTTCATTTGAAGGTGGTGCAACTTTCATGGCTAAAGACATGATGAATTCTAATGATAAATCAGAAAAAAAATCAGAAGAATTTGAAACTCATAAATTTGAGCAAAAGGCTATCGAAGAAGGGGAAAATGATGAAGAGCTCTACACTCTAAATGAAAACACAATCATTGTTCTTGACTTCATGGATGATGATGAAGAAACTGAATAAAAAACTAACTAACAAATAAATAACAAAAGCCATGTATGTAAGAAATACAAAACCAACAACCTTGAATTTTAACTATAAAGTTCATGGTCAAGCTAAAAGTGTTAAAATTGCTCCAAATACAATTGTACACTTTCCAACAATTACAAGTATTAATGAAGTAATATTCGACCCTCTCGAAAAAACACAGAGAGTTGTTAATTCTAAATTTGGAAGGAACATTGATACTGGAGTAGAATATAGAATGACTCCAGGACTTACTGGAACCACTCTTTAAGATACCTTGGGACATAACGGACCCATAATTTTAGGACCGTTATAGTTACAAAAAAGAGGCCTGTCGCTGGGCCTCTTTTATTTTTTATATACCTTAGATTAATATCCTTGTACGTCTACTGGATTACCCCCATCACTCGCAGGTGGAGTTTGTTGTGTTTTTGCTTGATTCTGCAAAGAACTTAAATAAGATATTGCCATGTAAATGTAGTGACTTTCCTCAAGAGAATATACGCCACCCTTATTGTGAGCTAAATTAACCGCTGAAATTAGCGTATTTATTGCTTCTGCTACTGAATTCATAACTTTTATTTTTAATATGATTTAACGAAATATAAGCGTTATTTTATTTAAAATAAATGGTTATCAAAAAAATTAGAAGTTATAATCCCAAGCAACTCTACCCCAACCGAGATTGGTCTTCATGTAGAAGTAGTTATTATCCCAGGCAACTGAGCCTATATTTCCAGATGTGCTTCCAGATGATGTAGGTGTGTGTGATTGTTCAAGTCTAAATTGAGTACTACCAGTCACACCATTTACATGAAGCATATCTGTAGGTGTTGTGGTATTTATACCAGCATTTCCACCATCTGTCACAATAGAATAATTAGATGCTCCATTTTGAGCTTTAAAATATCCTCCTATAAATGTTCCATTTCCAGCAGTGTTTCTTTGCGCTGTTGAATGGATTCCGTAGACAGTTTGCGAAGGGTCGACTGTAATTCCAGCTTCGAATTTACCACCATATATATCAGAGCTACCTGCTCCCTGCATTAAAATATAAGACTCAACACCAATACATTTATTAAAATTATTTCCAGTTACATATCCCTGTACTCCAGATGCGCCCATTGAAGCGTTATCAAGATATGCTCTACCTTGAATACCCATTCCAGTATTTGTATTAATTCCATAAAAATAACCTCTGATTGGTGTTGTAGTTTGCGCCCCATAATTACTACCAGCTAAATTAGCATCTATTGCGATAACATGATTAGTTGAGCCGTTTGTCCCCTCCCAATCATAATTTACCCTTAAACCACCAGACATATCGGAGTCAACATAGTCTGATTTCGCTGAAATTGTAAATATTCCATCATCACTTAAGGTAGCCAATTGAATATTATCACTATCAATCCACTTTTGAGTTATTCCTGAATTCGTATTACCAGTTCCTTTAATCGTAAATTTCCCACCACTTGTTGTTGTTGTACCAATTGCTGTGTTACCACCAAAATAATTATTAACACTGGTTCCATCTTGATAAATCCCCCAATTTCCAGATGACCCTAATGTATTAGTTTGAAGGTGTACTCCATAAGTATTAGTTACAGCTCCACCAGTATTTTGAGGAGTGGTAACCAATAATCCATACATATTTGTTACAGTAGTTCCAGCTTGAGTGGAACCGAATGTTACTTTTAATCCACCGAGATTGGTAATAGTAGCACCATCTTGCGCTTGTGAATTTCCTTGATATGCAAATAAGTTTGTTGTGGTTCCAGAACCGTTACTAAACGCAACAGAATCATATCCCAATGCATCTGTAACAGTACCAGCTGAACTATCATTTCTTACATTGGAGGTATTACCAGCAATATATGGAGCATTGTAAATTCCATACTTGATTATGTTAGTTGATAAATTTCGAATATATCCACTTGCATTTGCAGTGGGATTATATGTTGTGGTAACAGCTTGTGCCGAAGCATATATTGCTGGGTCTGTTACTGTTAATTCAGCATGAATAGCGCCAACAACACCACCAAAAGTAGATGCGGTACTTGTGGTTCCAAACATTGATAGACCTGCATTGTTGATTGTCATCATATTGGTTCCATCTGAGTTTTCTACCAAAAACGCTCTACCATCACCAGTATTTCCACTACCTCTCACACTTAACTTAGCTCCTGGGATTGTTAAGTTTGTTGGCATGCCAATTCCCACATACTGATTATCACCATTAATAAGCATAGCTAAAGTACCAATCCCGTTGAAATTGTTGTCCCAATTGGTACTAAATGTCATTGTTCCAGTAGACTCAATCAAAGAAATATCATTGGCTGACGTTGCTCTTAAACTAATACCACTTCCATCTCTATTTGCATGAAATCCTGTATATGTTGCAGCATTACTAAATTGTTCAAGTCTATTGGCTATGTGTTGTAAATAACTTGATGACTGATTTCCAAATATGCTACCTATTCCACCTTTATCAAATTGAGAATAACCATCATCTCTTATAGCCATCAATTCGGTATCACCAGATGTTGCTAATCTAAATGCATATCCACCACCATCAGCTCTATTAGTTTTAATATCTAACTTTGCTGATAGAGAGGTTTGATTTATACCAACATTTGTTCCATTATCATAAATTTGTGAATCGGTGATTCCAGTTCCAGATGAATTTAATTTTAGCAAATAATTATTGCTTAAACCACCAAAATTGTGGTCTGTACTTCCAGTGAAGCTATGTTGTCTTAAGTGTCCCATTTTTAATTATTAAGTTAACTCAACACTCTTTGTTGTTCCAGATACTCTGTAATTCAAATAAGTTGTTCCACCAGAAGTTGTAAACCACATAGAATTATCTATAGGTGCTGATGCATTAACTGGAGGAATTATTATTTGAGCATTTGTTTGCGATATTAAATTTAACGTATTCCCTGAAACATTACCCCTAATAATAGTATTTCCAGAAACGTCTAATTTTTCAAACGGAGTTATTAAAGTATCATCTCCTATATAAACATTTCCAAAAAGAAGAGAGTGAGTATCATTTGTTTGACTAATTCTATAAAGAGGGGCATTTGATAGGTTGTTTGTATCACCTATGTTTATTTCTAAATCACTTCCACTAATAGTGCCCCCAAAGATAAAAACATCTTCACCATCAAAATCTCTAAATGTAGCTATACTTGTTGAGTTATCGGCTTGAACCGAGAGTGTAAAAGGACTATTTGAAGTATTTATAGAAACCTTGCCAGTTGCAACATGTATTGTTTGAGCTGATATAGTTCCAGCAGAAAATTCATCGGTTCTGAATAAAAATCCAGAATTATCAATAAAAGTATCGCCACTAAGAGTTCCTCCAAGCGTAATATTATTATCAGTTTTTGTTAAACCATTACTTGCAGTAGTTACAGCTGTTAATGTTGATGTTGCAGCGCTTGATATAAACAATTTCCAATCTGCATCAGCACCAGTCCATGGCTCTGGAAGGAGTTGCCAAACGTTTTGGTCACTTTGGGTATAAACAAGCATGCCTTCTCTTCTTCTCTCTGTAGTAATTGCATTTCTAACAGTTGTAGAAGAAAGGCTTCGATAACCATCAATACCATAAATGGCATCGGTCACTGCATATGCATCACTATCGTCTGTTGGCCCTATAAAGCCTGTAACTGGTATGGAACCTGGGATATAAGCCATTTTTTTATGATATTATAAAATTAATACTTCCTCCAAGAATATTTCTACTTCTAAATACTTTATAATTCTGAGCAATTCCATATTGATTTGTAACGCTCACAACAAGATGTTTATAAGTTCCAGTTCCTGCAGTATATCCCTCAGCTGTATCTGCCATAGCAATGGCAAGATTTGTTGATGAATCCTTAATCAATGAAGGTTCTGAAAATGTCGATGGGATACAAAAATATTTATAGTTTCCAGTCGAGTAAGAAAGTGTGTCACCAATAACTGTCGTGTCAAGTTGACTACTTGTAAGTCCAGTAATTTGTGCAGATGTGAGTCCTGTTTGAGAACTTGTTCCATAATAAACTTTCCATCTCCAATTTACATCAAAGTTTCTTGTAAAATAAGTAGAGTTTGTTCTCTGGGCCTTAATTTCCCATCTATGATAAGTAGGTGTAGTCTTTGTGATTGAGCTAATAGTTATAGCTGTTGCATTTATCAAATTAGTAACACCCGCTGCGAGAGTTGCTCCTCCACCTGTAATATCCTTTATGGATATAGAATTATTTATCGTATAAGCAGAGTTTGAAATATTCCATGAGAATGTCTTAGAACCAGCTGCTATTGAAGCCCCAACCTCAAGAAGTGTTGATTGTCCAGCTATAGAAAAGCTACTAAATGATGCACTTAAAAATGGGAAAAATAAGTCTGTAAATACATCGGATATTGGTGTATTATTAAATATAGTTCCCGCTTCTACTCCACCGAGTGTAACTGGAATTGGTGAAGGAGATGTGTAAGTTCCACCACCACTATCTGGGTCGATTTCACTAAACTGAAATCTTGCTCCATCAAAAGTTAAGAAATATTGGACGTTTGGCTGTATTTCTCCAATGTAAAGTGTTGTAAAACCACTTGAATCGTAGTCATATTTTTGAACGTCAAGTGCGCCATAACCATCGACATCAAGAGTAACTCCAGTTGCTGAGTTCGCTGTATCAAATGTGGTTACATAAATTGTTCCTATATTATATCCAGAAATCGGAGGGACACCAGTTCCAGTTGTTGTTGTATCACCTACAGCAGTTACAAGTTGTTGAGTTGAGGGGGTTGGTGATAATACAAATATTTGACTTAATTCAGTGTCACCAGAAAATAAAGTGCTTCCAGATATTGTAGATGATGATAGTGAATTTACAATAATGTTATCTGAGAGAGAAACTTCATATACTGGAGGTGTACTTACCCCTGAAGTAGCAACAACAATATTATCATCGCCACTTACAACGATAGTACTACCAGTATTTGCTGATATAGTCAAAGAAGAAATAGCACACCCTACATTTTTGAAATTTTCATTCCAAATATCCCTACCTTCATTAGGGCCGTGATGCTGTTCAACTATGGTTATTCCTGTAAAGCAGAATGACATTTCTTGATATATTTATAGTTTCTCTTATAAATAACACAAGAAAAGTTTAAGGAATACTTTTTATAAAATTTTTATTGATTATGTAATCCGAAGTCTAAGTTTAGAAATTTTAAAACTTCCTTATTTTTAATATCCTTAAAGTCGGTGGCAAAAAGCGCATATTCACTATACATTCTCAAATACTTATCTACAGGTGGCTGATTTCCTTTTCCGTACTTTTGGATTGTACTTCTTGATTTAACATCAACCTCTATAGTAACGTGAGGCATGTTGTGCTTATCTCTAATTGATAGAATAATTGATTGCTTATTCTTTATCTTAGACTTATAATTATTACCCCCCACACAATGACCCATTATAGCGCCTTCATGAGTCAGGTCGCTCGCCTTAAGAAGATAGAGAAAATGTTCCTTATCACTAAATCTGAATATAACCCTGCTCTCATCAATTTTGGGTATATTCATTTTCTCGATTTGATGTTTTCTCATCATTTCATCGTGCCAATCCTTTTGAGCTTGCAGAGCACTATTATAATCATATTGAAATATGTCAGCATTTGTATCTGATGCCCAGTCAACAATTAGTCTTATTTCAAGAGTTTTGTTTAGTATGTCTGGATTCTTTTTGACTTCCTTGGAAATCCAGACATCATACTTATGCTTTCTTTTTTCAGCTTTCTCTTGGTCCTGATTAACATTTCCTCCAATAAATCCAATAGAGTCTCCAAGTGCAGATATTTTCTTTACCAGGGCAATAGCCTCCTCTTCTGGGAGATTGTCAAAAAATGTCTTCTTAATGAATTCTTCTCTATTAGTTAGCATTTGTTTCTCCTACAATTATTTTTAGATTAACTTCATCCTCAAACTCCTCTATCTCAAACCTTCCAGAATATTCCTTTGGGTCATCCATCTTGAGGCCATTTATTTTATGTGTTTTCTTAAATTTGAAGCTTTGATTTTCATCATCCAGGTCGAATCCAACAATGGTATAACATTTCATCAGTACTCTTAATTTATGTTGAAGTGTTGATGATTTTCGCTTTTTAAAGGCTTTCTTTTTTATTTTGAAATCCTTGCTTACCATGGATTATTTTTTCTTCTTTTTCTTTTTTAATCCAAGAGCATTAATCTTTTTTTGAACGCTGCTCTCGTTTCTATTCAAATGTACTGAGCAATATTTTCTACCCTTTGTGGAGTAATTCTTCTTAAGGAAGTCGATGTCCTCATCGGTCCACTCACCTTTAACATAACCACCCTCAATATATTGTTCAACTTCTCCAGCAACAATGTCTAACCTATCCAAGTCTCCTGTGACCATTATTTCGGAAGATGGAATTGTGGCCTCAGAAATTATAGTTTCAGTCGTATGGAAGTGGTCCATTGGCTCATCGTTATTTGAATTTGATGTTGAGTCGAAGGTTGTTATTTCGGCTCTGTTTGTAAGATAAATATCCTCATTAACTAACTCTTGATTATACTTCAAATTAATTTGCCCAGTCTTGGTGTCAATCACTGGTGCATGCTGATGCATTGTAATAAATCCTCTTTGCCTAAATACTCTGATTGTCTTGGTGTCATATGTGTCTACGACAATAGATTCTCCCGAAGGAATGCTTACTTGTTTTTCTACCCCATCTATTTTTGCAAATAAGGTTATTGCTTCTTTGTGAACGTTTTTGATTTCGCTTTTCATCTTTTATTATTTGAGCTTTTAGAAAATGTAGTAAACAGGGGTAAAAAAATCAAATAAAAGCAAAAAAAATCCACCCTGGAGGTGGATTATCAAATATATAAGATTTTGATTATGCCTTATAATTAGGATTTCTAACTAATTTACCAAGCTCTACATTATAGTAATAGGCAGTGTTAGGAATATCTTGAGTCTTTCTTGGTTCTACACTTTCATTCAAATTACTTGTTTCCTCTTTTGCTATCTCAACTACTTGGTTTTTATAGTTAGGGTTATTAACAAGAGTTCCTGTGTTTAAATCAAGAATAAAGGCTTTGTTTTCATTTAAGTAGTCATCTTGGAATACTTTAAATTCAGCACCCGAAAGCGAACCTGGCTTAGCAACTGATACAACCACTTTTCCATTTACTTCATCACCAGCGTTAATTGCTTGGTTTCTTTTCATGAAATCTCTTTCGTTTTCAGCCTCACCCTGTTCTCTGCTTACCATCTTTTCTTTAACGCCATCTTCTACTGGGCATCCACAAGATTCTGCAATTTTAATAGTCGAATCTTTTTCAAAGTTAGCAAGAGAGTTCCATCTGTTTTTTTCCTCATTAGCATCTCTCTTATGAGTGATGATATATCTTTTATTTACACCTTTTTCTTCATTTTCATTAAGGGTAGTAAATTTCTTCTTGTTCAAGTCAAGGCCTTCAGATAGACCTTTTGATTGCTTTCCTTTCATAGCCGCTCTTCCTTTAGGTGAACCTTTTGATAACTTATCTTCTTCAGAGCTGTTAACATCAGCTCCATGGAGTCCAAGAGCATAGTTTTTATCCATGCCTTTTGGAGCGTATCCATCAGAATCAAGTTCAACGGTTGTCCATCCGTTTTTATTTTCTCTCTTAAGAGCTCTCTTCTTATCTTTTTTTGCATAAGAAGTTTCCTCAAATTTTTCTTGTAGTTTTTCGTGAACATTTTCAGCAGGCTTCTTAGACTTGCTCATTTCTTTGTCAAAGTCTCCACCCTTAGCCCAAGCGCCAGGAGTAAGATATGCTCCAGCACCAGCTCCGCCAGCAGTTGCTGTAACTTCGTCAACAGTTTCATCTTTTTCTTCGTCTTCTTTATCGTCAAATAAAAGTTTTCCTTTTTTGTTTGCTGCTTTTACCTCTGGATGATTTTGGTCAACTTCTTTTTTCTTGGTTGATTCCATTATCTTATTAAGGGTTTCATCGAAGTTTCCTTTGATGATGTCGGTTAGACTTAGTTTTTTCATATCGTTTTCAACCATTGAGTTTATACTTTTTTCTGTTCTATCTTCAACGCCAAGTTTGGTCTTGAGAATATAATTTGCCTCTCTAACAGCATATTCATCAAACTTATTCTTGAGTTCTTTTTTAAATTCACTCATATTATCCAACTTGAAGAACAAATTGTCATCAATCATGAATGGGCCTTTTTTGTCATGGTGACCTCTAAAGAATGAATCTTCAGTAGTCTTATATGTCATATCCATAGTCTCAGATTCAGCATCTATGTCAATATGGATTTCAATAACCATCTTTTTACCGCCAAAGCTTAGATTTTTTTCGAAGAATCCATTAGTAGCCTTCGGCCCCTTAACTCTATTAACAGTTACAGTACTTTGTCCCTTAGCAACACCAGTCCCATAAGTAGAACCATCCCCATAGACACCTCTATTCCAACCCTGTTGGCCATTGGCATCCTTAATTTCACGAGTTTTTATACCTTCTGATTTGAAGGCTTTTTCACTTGAATCTTTAAGCTGTTCCTCAATTGCATCATATACCTTAGACTTTAATTCCTGGTTTTTTGCAAATTCAGAACTTTGCTTATCGTTCTTTTCTGGATTATTTTCTATATTGGCCATCGAAAAATATTTTCTATAAATAGCCAAAAAAAGTGAATTACAATAAAAAAGCCAGCTAATTTAGCTGGCTTCTTCATTTGGTTTAAAAGAGGTTGGCATCTGTCTTTCATTTCTTGACAGGACTTGGAGTTGTACGGCCACTCACGCCAGGGATGCCATTTTGTCCCATACCCCAAAATATCATTTTATCAAGCCCTTTCCCTTCCAGGCCATCCAGGTATCTTTATCGACAGTGTGTCTTAGACCAGGGTTATCAATATACAACCCACCCTTATACATATAGCCAACAAATCTTCGCTTGGAAACCTTTTTCTTCTTAAAATTTATCTTTCCAGTGACATCAACATTTTCAAGACTTAATTCATTATCATCAATTTCATATGTATGCATTTTGTATAGTTTTTCAGCAAACAACCAAAACTTATAATTCCAAAGTGCATTCAATATATAAAATCTTAACCTTGAGTGTTTCCACCATGTCATCCTAAAGATATTTTAATTATAATGAAATAGATTAAAAAGGCAAGCAAAGAAACCATTCCAGACATCATAAAAAACATAGTTAAATTGAATCTGATTCTTCTCCAAATGGAGAGCTCATCATACCCCTCTTGTTTTCTTGTTGATTGGAAATCATTCCAAATACTCCATAGAGCGAAGCCATCGGCAATACAGAGTAGTCCTAATATTATTTTTAAAAGTACAATCATTTTTCAGATGTTTCTAACCCTTCGTCCACGTTACCGCCAGAGCCTATTCTACTATCATCGTCTTTTTTATTATCAACATTGTTCTTAAGTGCATGTTGTGCAAACTGTAGCATGAATGATTCACATTCCTGCATTTTAGCATGTACAACAGATAATTCGCCCAATTCAAACTCTATCTTATCAAACAAATTTAATTCACTACTCGTGCTATTATTTGACAATAGGACGTTTATGTTATGCATAACCTTGGTCTGCTTAGACTTAAGAGATAGCATAACTTGTGATAATATTTCAAGCTGCTTAGACATTATGCATTTTCTTGTGCAGTTGTTCTTGATATTTCAACATCAAGGTCATCATAGAATACATCCATGATTGTTGTAAGGGTTGTGCTTGTGATTTCGTAATCAAACATTGCATCATCCAATTTTTCATCCAACATTGAAGTGGCTTCCTGGACCGATGTTGCCTCAACCATGTAATTTTGTTTTGACTTAGAAATCTTGCCATTATCATCTTCATAAGAAATAGCAATTTTACATTGATACCACTGTCCTCCATTGGTATTTCTGAAAACCTCAACAACTTCTGTTACAGACATTGCGCTCGGAAGAAATTCTCCTTGAGCTGATTTTCCAATTTCTTTGGTGATTCTTGCTTCAGCATCTGTAAATGATACTGCGGGAAGTAAAAACGACTCATTTACTTGTTTGTAATCTTCTTGGCCGTCTTTCTCGATTTTCTTTGTGTATTTTACCTTTACGGTATACCATCTTCTCATAATGTCTCTTTTTTATTTTACAACAAATGTAAAACTTTATGAGGTAAAATACAAATATTTTTATCTATGAATTCTATTATTGTTGGTGGACATTAAATTGGTATCAAAAATTCCCATACCCTTATTGGTACCAGCTCCGCCAGCTTTCCTCAAGTTTTTCTTGGTATTAAGATTGTCCTGATTTAATGTTCCTAATTCATGATTTACCCACTCTCTTCCTGAGTCGCCTCCACGAAGTTCCCATGATTGAATTAGTCCAGAATTGTCAATAGTCTTTCCTGCAGCCTTTTCTGCCTTGTAGGCTTGCTCCTGTGTATCAAAAAAGGACTTAAGCTTTCTCATCATATCAAATCCTTGAGTTTGCTTAGAGGCTAACTCCTTAGCCTTATTAAGGCCTGAACCAAGGTCTGTGCCAGATTGAGTAAGATTGTTACTTGAAGCTTTATTCAAAGCCTCTTGTGCCCTCTGTGCCACGTTTGGTGGTGGGGTGAAGGTTTTGTTATTATCAAACGTTATCGCCTCTGAAAGAACCTCCCTAACAATTTTTCGTATTTCTTCGTGCGAGTGGTTCATTATGAAATCATTTTCAGGATAGTTGTTTTAATGTCTTGGGGAAGTTTTGACGGGAAACCGAGATTAGCAAGATTCCAATTTACCTCATCATAAAAGGCAATATTGTTCACTGGAGCACCACTATTAAGAGTTCTCTTAATCGCCAGCTCAAGTGCCTCATTATCCTTTATGGCGGTAGCATTACCCTGCGCTCCCTGATACATCGTGGGATTACTATAAAGATTATCTATTATAGAAGTTACACTCTTAGGTTGATTAACTCCACGAAATCCTCCAGATTGCTCAGTACCACCCATAAAACCTCCTTGTTCAGATTCCTTAAGTGCGGCTGTCTTCTCACCAGACGCAAGAGAAGAAAGTCTCTTGTATTCTTCCTTCAATTTTTCAGCGTTGGTTTCCTGTCTTTGGTCTTTAAAAACTTCTCCTTTTTCTTTAAAGGATTCGGTTAGCTTACGCATTCTATCTTTTTCGTTATTTTCTTCCATTGTAATGTAATATTAAAAGCCTTTTAATTTATATACTTTAACAAACTTAGCACCTTTACCTTTATTTTTTAAGTTTATTTCGTGCTCATTTGGAAATGATAAATTTTGAATAATGGTTTGAATAATGTCTATTTCACTATGCGGCACAGAAACTTCCATCACATAAGGCTTTGTTTCTTCATCCCAATTTTCATACCCTATAGATAATAACATGTCACCATCAATATTCCATTTATAAGGCGTATAGTGTTCTCCAAGTTCATCTGTTTTTATCATTTTTTTATTTTTAACCCCAATTGCTCTATATAATATCACAGGATTTGGCATTTGTTTATAAAAATTTGATTTTTCCTTTAAATCTTCAAAAGCATCTTCTTTATCATTAAATCCTTCATAACCAAAATAATCTATAAAATCGCTTATTTTATCATCTGTAAGGTCAGTAAATGATTTAATTGAATTAATAAAATCTTGTTTTCTTTGCTGGTAGGGTAATTTTTCCATAAATGCGGAATAAGAATCGTCATTAGATTTAATTCCAGCAAGTTCAATAAGCCTGTTTTTATATGATTCACTTAAGTTCATTTATAATAAATAGTTATTTTTTATTGCAATTTGGACATTTTCCAGAACACCTGACTCTATTATTTATATAAGCTTCCCATTCATGATTACAACTGGAGCATTGCCACCAAACCACCTTTCCAGAACTTCTTGTTACATCTGCAGGAGTTAATTCTCCGTTTTTTATAGGATGCCATTGCTTAGATAGTTCTGGAGCCGAATTAGCAAGTGAGTTTTCTTTAGAAACTTTTTTTCCAACACAATATGGACATCCCTGACCTTGTTGGTGTCTTGTATGTATTTTTGCCTCCCACACATGCTCTTTATTTTTTGAACACTGCCACCATGCTTTTTCTGTTCTGGAGCTGGAGAAAACTGTTTCTGGAGTTTTATATCCATTCTTGATTGGATGCCATTCTTTTGAAAGTTTTGGATTTACAGCGGCAAGAGAGTTGATTTCATTGATGTTGTTATTACTATAACAATGACATGGGCACGATTCTCTTCTGCGTCTATCATCTATTGACATTTGATATTCACTACCAAATGGACACATCCACCAAGCCTTGTGAGTAGAGCCTCTTGTAAAATTAAATAATGTTAAATCTCCATTCTTGGTTGGATGCCATTCTTTTAATAATTCTGGTCTATGAACAGCCAATGATTTGCATTTAACGCACTTTTTGCCACCTCTATGTCTTTCATGAACCGTAGCTTGCCATTCGTTGCAGCATCTTTCACATTTCCACCAAACTAACAATTCTGCGTTAGGTTTAATTTTATCTGGAGTTAATCCATTATTTCTTTCTTGATTCCACTCTTTTGATAGTTCTTCATTTTTTGAAGATAAAGAACTTTTAAATTCAATTTCTTTGTATAAATCAAGTATCTCTGGTCCAATTTCAAATTTATCATAATCCAAATTATCAATAGCCTCTAATTCTGACTTAGTAAGAGAAAAGTTGTTATTAATAAAGCTGACAACTTTTTTAAATGAATCTCTGTGACTATTTTTGAGCACATAGTCATAAATGATGTCGTTATTGGACAGTTTTTCAAGACCTTTTTCTCTAACTCTCAAAATTGTAATTCCCCTGTCTTCACATGCACGATTTTTGTTGGTATCTTTTTTAATCATACGATTAGAACTATGGTAATATACTCCATCATATTCAATACCCAAATTTAAGTGTGGCACGAAAATATCAAGCTCAGCATTTTTTGTGTATTTATGCTTAAGTTTAAATCTATTAATTGCGTTAGGAAATATTTGTCGTATAAAGTAAAGAAGTCTGACTTCCTCCAGAGATGTTCCAATAATTTTTCTTTTGTAACTCATTTTAATCCTATCTATTTTATTATAAATAGGAAATAAAAATTAAATTACCAAATAATAACTCGAACACCAAGATGTGTCACCACACAATCGCCCCTATCCCCATATCACCCGAATAGAACCTTATACTTTTAGGAACAAATGATTTGTAAATTTTTTCAAGGTCAAATTTAGGGCTCTTTACGAGTGTGTTGGTTGAATTACTTGGTAAGTCATCATCTCCCATAATATTGCCACTATCATCAATTATCTCATTTAGACTTTCATCGCCCTGAGATGATTGTGTTAAGAAATCAATGACAAACTGGTGAAACATTTTTTTCATTTTTTCTCCAGCCTTATTTTTAAGCCACTTTTTAAAGTCATCCATTTTAATAACAAGACTTAAATTCTTGTCATAAGAGGTTTTGAAGTCGATTTTAATATCTTCTGAATCAAATTTAACATCCAATATTTTACCAACTTCTCCTGGAGAAATGCTTACAACTTCTTCGCCCTCATTGATAAGAACGCCCAAACATAAGTCCTTTAACTTTTTCATTGAATACTTTTTTCATAAATAGGTTGAAATTAAAGAAACTACAACTTATTTAGGTATTCATTGATTAAATCAGATTTTACATTAAAATTTTCTATAGAGGCTGTATTTTGGTATTCTGATTGACAACTAAATACACTGTTGACTATACTTGGTGAATTAAGTGATGTAAATCCTTGTCCGCTTAATATTGGCTGAAGGTAGGTCTCACCATCAAGACGCATTGAAAAGAGCATTATATTATCCTCATATTCAACAAAGCTGTTAAGGGTTTCTGTGTAGGGATTTTCATCCGCCCTGAAATCCTGTAAATAAGTTCTCTTCAAAACATTGCCATTTACGTCATAAGAGCATTTAACATACTCTTGGTCATCCGTGAATTCAATGTACTTAATAAGATTGTCACTCTTGTCGTATTCTCCTATGCTATTATACGCTCGCTTTATCATCCTCTTCTTCTTTTAATCTCAAATCTCTTATTGGCTGGAATGAGATGTCTTTATCAGTCAAATATTCCATAACAAGTCTTTTAAACCTATTGCTACCAAGTGCGTTCGCAAATCCCTTAACCTGGTCAAATACGAGTTCCTTATACTTGGAATCATACTTGAATCCGATGGTGTATCTTTCCATTTCCTTCAGTGGTCTGTTAGGGTCTCTATCAAACACTGAACCCATAAGATAAGTTCCCTGAGCAACATTTACGGCATATTCTGAGGCACTATGTCTCATTTCTGGACCTTCCTTCATGATTCTTCCTGCGGTGTCAAATAAGATAATTTCAAGTGGTCCCTCATAGTCGCCAGGCCCTCTGGTTTCAAGGAATCTAAATTTAGAAACAAATTCTTCAATAGCCCCAGACTTCTCTATCTCACTCTTTACTTTATAATATTTAACAAGATTATCATGATACTCTACAAGTTCATTATATGTTTTTATCTTATTAAAATGTTTGTTAGGGTCGAACTCCATCACTTGCATCATAAGCTTAGCATCATCATACTCAACAAATGAAAACTGCTTGATGTTATTATAATCTTTAAAGAAGAATCTACTCTCAATAAAGCTATCAATAATTTGAAGCACTCTATCAAGTTCTCCTGGTTCCATTTTACTTCTGAAATAAAAGGCATCAATTGCACTGGTTAACAGAGCGAGGTCATATTTTTGAAGAAGGTTGATAACTCCTTTCTTATCATAGAATTTGAAATACTTAATGATTTGTTTGTATTGATGGAAATTATCTATTTTCTTGTATATGAACTTTGAAATGGTGCCGTCTTCAATTGCATCAAGTACTTGGTATTTTCCATCTACATTTACAACCTTCCCACTTTTATAGCCTTTGTTCTCTTTAATTTCAAAACTTGCCTCCTGCTCAAAATCTACTACTTCATATTTAAGTTCTTCTTCAATTTTATTCTTTTCTTTTTCAAATTCAATTCTTTGTTTAGACTTAAAGGTGAAGTCGTGAGCATCTTTGTTATCCTGATTAACTTCTTCATTAAGTTTATTGATATATTTGGTCACAAGGAAATTGAATATATCAACTGGAGAAGTTGCACCGCTTTCAGTCATTTCTTTTGAACTGGGGATTTCACACTCAAGCATTAATTCATAAAGAAATTGTGAACTTTTAGTTAGAGCAATTGTTGACAGGTTGCTATACTTAATGATTCCATAGAATATGGACAACAATTTTTTTATAAAAGAAAGGCCTACCTCATTAGGTTTACTTCTGATGAAGTTGAGGAATTCGTCAACTATTTTTCCACTCTTAGTATCGGAAACGAAATTAGCCACCCTGTTAATGTATAGATGCAATTTATAAAAGTCTATAACTTTTGGTGTTTCAAAAACAAAAAATTTATCTACATAATAAATAACCTCGTCAAGGTCAAATTCTTTTTCTGGAGAATTTCCAAAATCTCTATAGAATAGTTTTTTACCTTCCTTTTCGAACCTAATATATTTGATTGATTCGTCAAATACCACTTTGTACTCAGACTCACCCATTTCAACCTCTCTTTCAACCAATCCAGGGCAAATCTTTGAATAGTAAATAATTAAATCAGTATCTGTCTCTTGAAACTCGTATCCAGATATGAAAAACTGACCAATTGATACCAGTTTCATTTTTATATCTGGATTATTATAGTTCTTTTCGCAATGAGGGCATGTTATTTTTTTATCAAGAGATAATTTAATATCCTTATATATGCCACCATACATTTCATCTGATTCACTTTCGTTGTTTAATATGTGCTGAAGGTCAACCACCTCTTCTTCATTAGCACTCAAGAAATTTTCTCCACAGGTACAAAAATATCTGTCAGCAACCTTTCCTTCGTGTATGAATGAATATTCCGAAGAAATATCACCCAGATTTAAAATAGTATTTTTTATCATTTATGTAATTTTTTAAAAATATATTCATTTAAAACAAAAAAACCAAGGCCTAATGACCTTGGTTTTTCAAATTACTATATTTTATGACTTATAGAAGCTTTGATACTTTTTTAGCTTCTTCATTAATGAAGCTAATAAGCTCTTTTTTATTTTTGAATCCTTCAGGAAGCTCTATTCCCTTTGCAATTCTTTCTTTTGTTTCTTTTTCGTTCTTAGCTTTTTCTGAAGAGACAGCCTTCTTTTGTCCAGTGGTATGTTTCTCTTTGCCTTTGATGTCTGAACCAGCCTCAACATAAGTCTTAGCTCCTACATCATCAATATTGCTGTCTTGAGAATTCATATCAACTTTTGCTTTTCTTTCCTCAAATGGAGTAGAAACTGCTGTTGATGGGTTTTCTGACTTAGAATCAAATTTGCTATTTTTCATACCCTCAATATGTGGGTTGTCTTTGGTACCTTTTTTAGTAGAATTAGCGGCATCAACTTTAACAGCTGCAGCAATCTTTTCATCATGCCCCTGGTCTTTGTCTTGCTTATTCATCTTAACGTCAGTAGGAAGTTCAGCATTTTCCATGTTGGCCTTCTTTTTTTCAAACTTTCCGTCAGTATTCTTAGTGAAGGCAGAACCATCTGAGTTGTCCACTCTATCCATAGAATTCATGTCAACTTCCATAGTATCACCCGCATCAATAATCTTGTCAGCTTGCTCCTTAATAAGCTTAGTGGCTTCTTCCTTGATTATTCTCTTAAGGTCTTCTGCAGTAATAGTTATCTTCTTCATTTTCGCTATAATTTTTCTATAAATATGGCAGAAAACATAAAATTCAACTTTTACTCTAAACTTTTTTCGTATATTTGCGTATAAATATAGATAAGTAAATTGATAAACAAAAAAGCTTAACTTGAAAAACAACAGCAACAACGGCAGAAGGGAAAGGCCTGGGTCTAACTATAAGACCAACGAACAAATAAGATTTCCAGAAGTAAGGGTAGTCGAGGGTATTGACCAGGGTATCTACAAAACAAATGAAGCTATCGAAGAGGCGAGGGCTATTGGAAAAGACCTTATTTTAGTCAGCGAAAATGCTAATCCACCAGTTTGCAAGGTTATGGAATTTAGTAAATTTCTATACCTTGAGAAAAAGAAGCAAAAAACCCAAAATGCCAATCAGACAAAAATAGTTGTCAAAGAGGTTCAATTTAGCCCAAATATTGGAGAAAACGATTACGATGTAAAAAAGAAAAGTATTATTAAGTTCCTCGAAAAGGGTAACAAAGTAAAGGCGAGTGTTTTCTTCAAGGGAAGAACTATTATGTTCAAAGATAAGGGTGAGTTAATTTTAGCAAAATTGGCCACCGAGATTGAAGAGTATGGTATTCCAGAATCTGTGCCACAGATGTTTGGTAAAAACATGTCTTTCATTATAAAACCTAAAAAGTAATCAAATGGCAGAAAATCAAGTAGATGACTTTGAAATAAGGCCAACTATATCAATATCTGATAAGGACTTTAGAAATAGAGTTGGTGTCGAGGTTTGGGAACGCATAAAAAGCAAGACATTCAGGGATAATGGGTATAAGTGCCAGGGATGTGGATTTGAGCCTTATGACGTTCCTGTTGATGAGGTAATGGATGTTCATGTAGTTGAGGAAAATCTGCAAAATCCAGAAGAATCTAAATTTAGAACTACATGCAAGCTGTGTCATATTATTGAACATGCCGATGTAGCTCTAAATCTTGAATATGTAATGCTTGTGAATAGTCGATTTTCACAAGGAGAATTGGTTAACATATGTCGAAATGGGGGGTTGGCCTCACACATACAGGATGGTGATATAAGATGCCTAAAAAAAACCCTTCCAGAGTTCTTGGAAGAACTTAAAGATGGAAGGGCTTTAGAAGGTAAAGTAAAATTTGTATTTACAGAGAAATACCTAAAATTAATGGGTATTAATTCTTTTTGATTTTAACTGGAACCAGTTTGTAATAATTACCATCTTGGGTTTTTATTACTTGAGTTCCGTCTTGTGTTTTAACATTTACATGCTCATAAGTAAGTTTATCCCTGTTTTTCTCGGTATAACTATCAAGAACTTGTGATATGGTATTTTTTGCAATCTGCTCCATCATTTTTTGCATATTCTGAAAATCAAAATTTTGTTGCTCTGGAGTTCCAACTTGATTCATGGCGTTGGCCATTTGAATTTGAGAAGTTGGGTTTACATACTTCATATATTGATTATTCTGAGGCGCACTCTCTTGTTGAGGTTGTGCAGAATTTTGTCTCTTTTTATTAAGCATTGAAATTGGGTCGAAGACTGGACCATATCCATCTTGATTTACCGTTAATTCTGGCTGATGATTATGAATGTTTTGATTAACGTTCATATTTGGGTTATAGGCAGGTGCAGAAGCTCCTCCAACACCACCCATCATAGCCTCCAGTGCAGCAAGTTCTCCATTTACTGGAGAAACTGGACCGAAATTATTAACAACCTCAACAGCCTTTACTGGGCCTTGATTTGGGTCTGTCATTTTTCTTTTTGGTTTTGATTCAGGTATACCCTGGAATCCCTGTTGTTGGACGCTTGTTGCTTTAACAAGACTTTGAACCGCATTTCTATTGGCACCGCTTTTAAGAGCTTGAAGCTTTGCGTGTTTATCAGCATTCTGAGCTGTAATTGGAACCGAAGATACACCACCTTCATTTAGGGGATTTGTTATTGGCATAGGTATGCCTGCATCTTTCATTCTCCTGATTCTTTCTTCTCTTGTCATATTATTGAATGTTTAATAATCATCGTCATCATCACCATATTCATCATCCTCATCATCATCTTCATAATTTTCGATATAAACAATGTCTTCATCAGATTCAATGTCCTCATCATCAATATCAATTTCATCATCTGCTTCAATATCTTTTTCAATATTATCAGAATCATCCATTTCTGATGGGTCAATGGTTTTTTTGAATTTTATTTTTTCTTCTTTAGTTAAATCTCTTATATTAGATATTGTGAAGTCATGAATAAAGTTGAATCTGATATACTTAGTTTTACCAGCCCTCTTACTCGCTTCTTCATCAATATCCTCTTCTCTAAATACTTTTAAAAAAGATTCATACTCAGAACGAGTTAAATCCATTTTAACGGTTAGCACATTTTTATATCTACCAAATTTTCTAAATTTTATAGACCTACTAATCTTTTCAAAAGCCATTTCCTTTAGGTCAATATAACTCGACTGTTCTATTTCTGAATATGAAACAGATTCTCCAAAGAATTCTTCGAAATGATTCATTGAATGTTTGTAATGTAAATCAAACAATATTGGTAGTGTTTCTTTTTTACCTCTTGCCATAACTTAAAATAAGTACCGATTGCTCTTGAATGTCCCACCAAGCATAAAATTCTTCATTTCGATTGGGGTGCATAAAAAACAATCTATCAATTTCTTTTTTATACTTGGTTTTTTTGAACTTTTCCTTCATTTTCTTTACTTGAGATTGAATGTACTCGTCCTCGCTTTCTATTTCAGATAAAATCTTTTTAGATTCCTTCAAGTCTACAGTAAGCCATTTAAGCATAAGCTTTCTATATGTCTTTTGATTGTCTATTATTTGTTGAATAGTATGCATAACCTATCGAAATATAATATATAGGTATTCTAAAATAAATAGTTATGTATGCCATTAAGGAATAGGAGGCCCACCAGCTTCAGGTCCACCTGGTGCTGCAGGAGCTGCAGGAGCTGCGGGTTCAGCTGGAGCTGCTCCCATTTCTTCTGGAGTTTCTTTTCCTGGTTGAATTGTCAATTTCTCTCTCCAATCCTTTTGCCAAGAATTATAATTGTTGTAGAGTTTTTCAAATACAGTTCTATTTCCCTTGTCTAATTGAAGGTCTTCTGTAGATACTGTGAGTCCATTTTGCAAAGAATAGGCCCACTTAATCTTGCCATTCTTACCCATTTCAATAGTTCCTGATGCACCAGCTTCAATGCCATTTGGGCCAATCCACATCTTAAGTGAATACCCATTTGATTGCTTATCAAATGTGACAGATGCTCCATCAATTTCTTGCATCATAGATTCGAGTGAATCCTCAAATTCTACTATTTCTGATGATTGTATTTTAGGAATCCCGCTGTCGTAACCCTCTTTAATAGTTACTGGAAGGATTTTGGTAATATCCTTTTCTTCTGGCTTACTTCCACCATGAAATAAGACTAATTCAATTTCTTCTTCAGAAAGACCTTTTGGCTTAAAGATTTTGTTCTTATCTTCTTTTTCCTTTTTGGTATCTCTAAGGGTTTCAAAAGCAAGAGTTCTAATTTCTTGCCTAATCATTTCTAATAATTCATTATGGGTCATAGCTCTTATATTTGATTCATCCATATACCTTTTTTCTGCCACATCCATTTGTGGTAAGCATATATAGTTTGGTTAATCATTTCTTTAACTTCTTTTCGAGTAAGAGAATCTCCTGCCACTTTTTTAGCAGCATCATCAGCTTCAGTCTTGGCTATTTTTTTAACTTCTGACTTATCTGGCACTTTAGAAAGCTCACTCTTCAAAGACTTGGAAAGTTCACTCTTTAAAACACTCCTTACTATTTCTCTTACTTCTTTTTCAGTCATTATTTTCCGTTTATTTTTACTCTAACTTTATTAAGTATCTCAAATAATCTTTCGTCAGGATAAGTGTCTTGCTTATCTGCACGAACATTTGTATGTGTCAATATACCAGTCAATTTTCCAGAAACTGCATCATTATTATATTCAGCCCAATTTCTATTAAACTCGATATTTTGAACTGGTATATTATATTCATTAATAATCCAAATCAACAATTTTTCAAGAGATTCAAGTTGTTTTTGGCTATAGGCATGATAATAAGTTTCTTCTCTCCAGGGTTTTTCAAGTGTATATACTTCATCAGCTGGAACTTCTTCTCCATATGCATTAAAAAATTTTCCACCTTTTTTATCAAGTCTTCCCCAAGCACAAATTTCAATACCTACAGAACTTCTGTCAAGTTTTCCCTTGCTACCCTTAACTCCAAGGTGAAAGCTCCAATAGTCTGGGTTAAATGCTTCATATATTTTTCCATCTTCACTACCTCTACCACTTATAACAAAAGCTGTAGAAACCCTCTCTGAGTTTTTGTCCCAATATTTTATAACACTCTTTGCATCTGGCCCACTAACAGTATAGTGAATAAATATTTTATCCTTAGATGTTGTTTGTCTTACATATTGCTCAGATGGCTGGCCGAATTCTGTATTTACACTTAAATCACCATAGTCTTTGCCATATTTACTCTCTTTCTCTTCCTTGGATGTTCTCTTTTGAGCTGCTTTTAAAGCTGCAAATGTCTTAGGTCCAGCTACTCCATCTACTGCGAGTCCGTATTTCTTTTGAAAGGCTTTAAGTGACCTTAGTGTTCTATTTCCAAAATCGCCATCAATAATCAAATCATAACCAAGCATAGATAAATACTTCTGTAGCTGAGCTACTTCTGGTCCTTTATCTCCTAATGTAATCATAACAACTTTTTTCTATAAATAGATTATAAAAAGTGTTTCTAATATTAGAAAAACACGAGCATTTGACTATAAACAAAAAAGGCGAGAAATAGATTCTCGCCTTTAATATTAATTGTGTTTGGATTATTCGTTACCAGTCCATGATTGACGACCAGCCCCAGCTCCAGCGGCAACATCCATGAATGATGCTCCACCTTTAGCAGCTTGTTTCTTAAATGTTGCAAAATCCATAGGTTGAACCAATGTGGTCAAATCTTTGTATAAAACATTGTAAGCATCTTGCATGTTGATTTGGTACTTTGCAGCCAATCCTTTAAGTTCAGCCTTAGCAGCATTAACTAATGCTGTTGAGAGGTCGATGTAAGATGGGTCATATTTTTTATAAGCAGCTGTCATTTGGTCAATTTCTGCCTTGTGAGTAGCAGCGAAGTCTTGAAGGGCTTTCTTATAAGGAGATGGCCCGAATAAACCTTCTTCCATAGAATCTTCCTCCATGGATACTTCTTCCATGTAAGATTCACTCATTAAACCCTTAAGCTCTGCTTCAAGAGCCTTTTTTTCGTTTTCGAGAACGATTCTTCTCTTGAGCTTCAAAGCCTCTTCTCTGATTATTTCTCTGAATTCAGAGAGTGATAGTTCTTTCTTTGCCATAACTATAAGTTTATCTTTTGTTTTGTGTGTTGTTTTCAATAATAAATAGGAGTAAAAAACAAAAATTATATAGATTACTGGTTTTTTGTTTTGTTGGAATATTTTTAAATAAATGTAACATTTTATAAATTATACCGTATAACAGGGAAGAACCAGTAAAATAAGTGTTATGAGTGAATTGTCAGCTTTTATAGTAAAAACTAATCAGCCAGCTACAAGAGAAATCGAGCAAAGCATTGAACGTGATATGTATATAGCCTTCAAAGTCTTTACCGAAAAAGAGCAGGCTGGATTTGTCATGGATGAGGAAAACAACACTATGATAGCTTTTATTAGCACTGAAGATAAGCACAAGCTTGACGGGATTGTAGAAGCAATCTCAAAGCATCAAAATGGCATAGTAACTATGTATGAGGACGTTACAGATAAGTTTGTACACAAAAATGACTTTTCTTGCTACAATCAAAAGTCTGTTCTTATTGATAATTTTGTTAAGAGCAAGCTTACTCTTGATGGGGTTCTTGAAAAAATCACATCTTTGGGAATGAATAATTTAACGGAGATTGATATGCAGATACTGCAGGGGGCCTAAGTTACTTTAGCCTATCAATCAAGTTTTTAAATATACTTTCATCAGAAACTGTAATATCTTTCTTAAAATCTTTATTATCGAGAACTTTGCTGACTACCTGTGACTTCTCCTTCAAGAGTTCATTAATGTCTTCATCAATTGTATCAACTACAATATATTGAATTATCTGGATATTATCATGTGTTGTAGTGGCTCTGTGAATCCTGTCTTCGGCCTGCTCCATATCAGCTGGGGTCCAGGCGAATCCGAGAAATATGAGTTTGGAGGCTTCTGTGAGGGTAATACCGACACCAGAAGCCCCAATCATACCTGAGAACAGGGTAACTTTCTTGTCTTCCTGGAAGCGGTCCACAGATACTTGCTTATCCTCCTGGTTCATACTACCAGTATGAATTACGGCCATGTCCTTGTATTCCTTGAAGAGTGTTTCAGCGATAACTTGATAATCTGACATAACAACCAGCTTATCGCCATTGCTGGCAATATCATCAATTACTCCGTCTTTAATCATTCTGTCCAACTTAATCATTCCAGTAAATTGCTTAAGCTTGTGTATTTTTTCAAGATATGATTGTTCCTTTTCTTCCTCTGTACCATTTTCTGAAACAACCTTCTTCATCTCCTTAAGGAGTTTGTTGTATTCTTTTCTTTCAGATGGAGTAAGTTCAATTTCAATTTCGGTATATGTCTTATCTGGAAGTTGGCTAAGAACCTCCTTCTTAAGTCTTCTAAGAAAGTATGGGGATATTCTGGTGAATAATTCATCAAGATTGGATGCTCCCGAATAATCCCATCCAAAGTTAGATTCGTATGCTGCACAATATCTAACACCAAAGTCATGCATGGAGTTCCACATTTCTGGGTCCATAAAATTAAGGCCAGAGAAAAATTCCATCGGTCTTGACTTAATAGCTGTACCAGAAATTAATATTCTTCTTTCAATCTTATCACGGAAAGCTCTTCTTATTATTTGAGTCCAGTCTGTCTTGGTTGACTTGATTCTGTGAAACTCGTCAATTACAATCAAGTCATAATCATCTGGGTCAAGAACAGAATTATCATCATCCTGTATAAAAACAAGGTCGTGTATTCTACTCTTAAATGAATTTTTATTCTTACAATTTTCGCACTTGGTGTGTTTCTTATTCAAGTCTGTAATTTCAAGTCCACACTTTTGAGTTCCTTTTCCTGGTACTATTAAATTACCTTGGCACTTATGTTTATATTCAAGCTTAATATAAGATTGAATAGATTCATAATTTATAATATGAAATAGGCTGTCTTCTTTTTTGTAATTAATATTTCCACTTCTTTTGCTTGGAGTATATTTGTATACATGAGCCTTTTCGTTACTAAACTTAACAATCTCTTTTCTCCAGTTTAGCTTTAAAGATGCTGGACAAATTACAAGAGTCTTTAACTTATGCTTTGCGGCATATGCAATAGCTGGGAGTGTTTTACCAACACCTGGCTGGTCTCCAAGTATAGCCTTACCATTATTAATCTCAAAAAATTTAACAGCTTGCTTTTGATAATCATAGGGTTGAATTTTCATGAAACTAAAGTCCATATCATCAAAGGTAAGTTGCGATTCCTTGGCTTTAAGTGCTTCTGTAATTCTTTTCTGTCTATCAAGATATTCTCTTCTAAGTCCGTCAAGTTCTTCTGGTAGAAGATTTTCAAAGGCAAATGGAATTGAATTGTCAACAAGGAAGGAGATTATGTTTCCCATTTGAACTTCTCTGATTATTCTAACCCACTCATCCTTGGTTCCACCATTTATATCAAGGACATTATCTACCCTCACACTTCTATGTTCCTTAGGGAGTGTTTTTATATATGTAGTTAAAATGGGTAAATAGTCAAAACGAAGTTCATAATTCGTTCTAAGCTTTCTTATCTTAACTGGAGATATTTCTTTCTTTTTTGACACTAATAAATATAGTAATTCTAAATCAATGAATCAAATGTTGTTAATCTTTATCATTCAACTCTTTCCCTCTTTTTTTTGATTCTAAGATTTTCAGCTCTCTTAATGAAAATTTCCTCCTTATCAATACTTTCTTTTTTATCAATAATAGCTTTTTCAAGTTTAGTCAAAGGAATCTTTTTACCTTTATAATTTCCATCATTTGGCTGCTTAGTCCCTTTTTTCATTTGAATTGATTCACGAATGAATTCGGCCAAGAGACGCACATCCTGCATGGAATGTCTCACATCAACTCCAGCAGTTTTATTGCCTTTTAAAAATTGCTCAGTTCTTTTTGTTGCCCCCTTAGCAATTTCAATTAACTTATATAGCAAATCGAGTTCACTGTACTCTCTTAGCTCTTCCAACTCATTCAATTCCATTTTCCTTATCGCTGTTTTCTGTTGTAATTTTAGGAATTTGAATATTCTCCTTTATCTTATCTTCAACAAAGTTAATATCAACTATCCCCTGTTTAGCTAACTCCTTCTCTTGCTCACGCCTTTGAATTACATCGGTCACATTTATTCCAGCTTTCATAGCCTGATAAAGGTCGATGGCAAATCTATCATCAGTATATAAATTATAATTAATTCTATACCAAGATTTACCTTCAAACCCAATCTTTTCACCACTACCCTTACTATCATCAAAGCCAACCCAAAAAAAACCAACCATATCTTCTTCGTCATTAAGTCTCTTCATAACTTCCTCTTTAGAATTAAGTGGCTTTATTCCTTTGAGTTCGATTTCCTTGGAATTTTCGGAAACATAATCGAGTATTTGTTGTTTATTATAGTAAGCCATGATATTATTTTTTAATGTAGTTCTTAATTTTTTCTGCAGTCTTTGACCCAATCCCCTTTATTGCAGTAAAGTCATCAGAAAATTTTTCGAGCTCTTCGTAGCTCATTATTTCATTGCTGGTAAGAATTTTTAGAATTCTCTTATCGCTAATGATATTTTCAAGACTTCTTTCAGAACTTGTAGGTTCGCTCTTTATTTCAGATTTTTCTGACTTATCGACTTCAATAGTGTTAACACCATTGATTTCATTAATATAAGAGCTTATATTAAATCCAACAAGGTCAAGCACTTCAACTATATCAAGAATTTCAAAAGATTTCTTATCGAAATTAAATCCATCTATCTTGAATTTGAATTCATTAATTTTTGCATTATATGTATGCAAGTCCAGGTCTAAGTCAAATTTTAAATCAAAATTTGCTTTTCTCTCAAATGAGAATTTATAAACTCCATCCCCACTTTTTCTATAACTAATATTTCTCTCATCTTCTCTTAATTTAGAAACACCGTCCCTTAGCTTGTTGATAAAGAAAGAAAGTTCTTCCTTTTTTTCCTCAGAAATAACTGGTGACTTTTCAACTGAAACTTTCTCTACAGAAGTTTCTCTTATTTTTTTAAGAATATCATTTCCAAGTTTAATAGGATTTGAATTAAGTGTAGGCAACACTGAAGATTTTAGTTTTTTATTAAAATCTAATATACCTGCATCTTTTTCGCCCTCCTCTTTTATACCAACACTTTTTCTATCTTCTTTTGATACGGGAATTCCAGCAAGTATTTTCATCTCAACCTCTTCTCTTGTAAGTGGTCTTCTTTGAATCGTAGGGATTTCGGTTGATGGTGTTGAAGGTGCTTCTATATTTAGATTTATATCTAAATTTTCTGTATCAAGCTCTCCAAATAAGTCTTTTTGAAGTTCCTTTAAGATATTTTTTCTAAGTTTTTTTAATTCCTTCTTGGACTCGCCTTTATAGAATTCTTTTATGACAGATTTTTTGAGGTCTGCTTTAATCTGCTTCAGTGCAGATTTTTTGATAGCTTTTATCAGCTTTTTATTCTCCATGATTTTTGGTTTTTAATTTATGTTCAAATAATAATTGTTTGTCTTGATTTGTGCTTCCATTACACATAGGATGCTTGCCACCCTTGAATTTGCAAAACATGCATCCAAGGAATTCGTTTCCAGTATGTTTTATCTTTGGAAATCTTTTGTTTAAATGAATATTCTCTATTGTATCAGCCAACTTTTGAAGTGATTCATAGATTTCATCATTAGTAGAATCAATTTCTACATACTGTATTCCGCCACATCCTGAGTCTGTGTTATTTTTGTTTTTTAATCTGTTCAGAACAACATATTCACATCTTATGTCTTCAAGTGAAATATTGTTTTTTCTTGCCCAGAAGTATTTGTAAAATCTCATCTGGCAAAGAAAAATATCATCAGATAATTTTTTCTTTATGCTCCACTTTTGTCCAGATGTCTTCCAATCAATAATAACATATTTACCTGTTTCTCTATCTTGAACCACAAGGTCAATAAATCCTTTAAAATAGAATTCTCCATAAACGTGTTCAAAGAGCGGCTCTTCAACTGATACTACTTTATATTTCTTATAAATTTCTTCGATAGATAACAAATTCAAAAGTTCCTCACCCTGTTTCAAATACTCCTCCAGGTCCTTTTGAAAGCCTGGCTCATTCCTCATGTAATCGAGCATATCTTTGGCAAAGGTTCTCTTAAACATATCAACCCTTCTGCTTAATCCTATAGTATCCTTTAAAGACTTTTCTATGGCAGCATGAATGGCATTTCCAAAAAAGAGATGCACAGTCATTTCTGGCTCAATTAATTTAAGATGCTTTTCAAGTAAGTGCTTGTGTCCGCATTGGTTAAATAAACTGAACTCACTAAAGCTAATATGTATTTTATCAGCATATTTAGTATTAGATGATATGTAGTTTAAATCCTTTTCCATTTTTTGGAGGGTTTTACTAAATAGAAGCAAAAAAGAGCTAAAAATCAAAATTTTAGAAGAATTTTAATGAAAAAAAATAATCTCATAGAGGAAACTGTCAGAAAAATGGTAAGAGAAATTCTGTCCGAATCTCTAATTTTAGAAATTTCTGCAGAAGAAAAATCTAAGGTTATGGCCAAAAGTAATGAAAGGGTTCCGTTCAATAGGGACCTCATGAAACAGGCTATTGAACAGGGTCGTGAGATTGGTATTAATTATCGTTCTAAAAATGATAAATACGAAATGCCAGTAACCAAATCGAGGATTATCCACCCAGTTGCAATGGGTACTGATAAAAATGGAAACGTTGTTATTAGGGGTCTTCACATTGCGGGGCAATCAGAAAAGGCTGCAAGGGAAACTGGTGTTAGAAGTGCTGAGATAGAGGCTGAAAAGGATGGAATGAATGCTTGGAGGCTTTTTAAGGCAGATAATTTAAAGTCTATGTGGTTTACTGGCAGATTCTTCAGTGATAATATTCCTGGATATAATCCAAATGATAAGGCAATGTCAACTAAGATTGCTGTATATAATCCGACAGAAGCTAAAAAATATCAAGACCAACTTGTTGCTCAAGCCAAGCCTCAACAGCCAGCTCAACCAGTCGAAAAACCTCAAACACAGCAACCACAACAACAGGTACAACCTCAAGTTAAACAGCAAGTTCCTGTAGGAAAAGATATTGAGCAGATGGGGTATGAAAACCCTAAGCCAACGAACAATAGGGGAATAAGACCTTTATTTAAGTAATCAAACATCATCTTTGGGGGCATAAAATTTCCCATCTATTTCTTGTCCCTTTTTTATAGTTCCATCTTTAGAGAGATAGTTTGATTTTGCGATAAGAATCATACTTTTTAATTTTTCCTTCTTCACATTTTCAGCCCTTTCCTTTGCTTCATTTAAAATTTTATCAGCTTTTTCTTTAAGAGAATCTAAGGAACTTGATGTGCATGTTGAGCGTTGCCACGATTCAATCATCAAATCTTTATCTTCAACAAATAAGTGATATAAATAAAGGCCTTTCTTAATTCTGAATGTATATTTATCATTATATCTTCCCTCATAGGTGATTCCAAATTTGTCAATATTTTTCCAATTAACTATATATCTTGGGTCCGCCTCATCTTCCTTGGGTTTTTGAGATTCCTCCTTTTCAAGTCTTCTTAGTTTTCTTTTTAATTTTCTCTCAACCTCTTCTTTTAGGGCAGCCTCTTTAGCAAGCATCTCTTCTTTTAGAGCGGCCTCTTCCCTATTTTTCGCTTTTCTCTCAGCTTCCTTAATAGCATCCATTGCCTCCCTGGCAACTTCCTCAAGACTCCTACTTGGTTCATCCGATGTTTCTTTTCTCTTTGCCATTATGAAATAGTAATTTTAGAAATACCAGCCTTAGGATTTTTGTCAATAATCTCTTGGTCTAAGCCCTCGGTTACTTTGATGACTTCGATAGTATTATCAGCAAAATCCTTAATCTCATTTCTGTGTGTAATGAATAAAACGTTTTTATACTTATTACGTAAGTAGTTTAAAATATTCACAACACCCATTGTTAATTCATCATCAAGTGTGCCAAATCCTTCATCAATAATTCTAATAGATGGCTTGGTTAATCGACTCATGTATCTGAGAGCTTCGGTAATTACAATAGATGCAATGAATCTTTGGCTTCCAGATGCAGACGCAAGTGGGAGGGTATCACTTTTATCTTCGCTAAAGAAGAAGGATTCTACAACATCTCCATTAGGTAATATTTCAAGTTCAATTTTAAAGTCAACAACTTCAGATAAAATAGAATTTATCTTACTATTAATTATAGGTAATTTCCTTCTGATTATTGCTGCAGGAATTCCATCTCTATGAACCGCCTGTAGATAGATATTATATTTCTTGAATAGTCTCTCTGAATTTTTAATATCCTTAAGTTTCTCTCCATAATTTCCCTTATTATTTTCAAGAACCTTTAACTCACCATAAGCAGTGTTTATATTTTTATCCAGGTTAAATGTGGAGAGCTTATATGTCTTGAGAAGCTCTTTTTTATCATCAATTTGCTCCTGAATTTTTGCGTTTTTCTTAACCTTATCTTTGTTAGATTCAAATTTTACAATCTTCTCTTTAATCTCTTCAACCTTTTTATTATCTCTATCCAAAGATTCTTTCTTGGTCTTAAGCTCCCTCGTCTTGTCATCGACCATTTTATTATGTGCAACAATATCCTTAGAGCCTTCAATAAGGTTTATTTTATCTTGAAGGAGTTTTATGGCATCTTTTTTTATGGAAATTGTCTGTTCTGCAAGAGCAATTTTTTCAACAGATTCATCTATCTTTTTGTTGTTAGAAATGATGGCTTCATTTTCTTTGATTTTCTTTTCCTTAAAATCAACCAATTCCCTTGTTATCTTAATATCATGCAAACACTCTTCTTCCTTAATTGGGTCAGCCTTTCTTTGTACATTTCCGCAAGTTGGGCAGCACTTTCCTTGATATGTTGGAAGTTTATTATTAAGCTCTGTTAATTTATCTTTTAATCCTTGTATTTGAGCTGGGAATTCAGAAACATCTATTTCCTTCTTCTTTGGATTATTAGAAATAAAGCTATTGATGGTTTTTAGATTTGATTCAGCTATTTTTAATTGAGAGTCCTCAGCATCAATTTTCTTTTTAAAAGATTCGATATTTTCACCTTCTTGAAATGGTAATTCTTTTTTAAAGTTTTTTGATAGCCATTCTTCTGTATTGGAAATATCTTCGTTAAGCTTAGAAATACCAGATTCGAGTTGCTTTAATTGGATTTCAGCGGCCTCTTTGCTTGTTATTCCAGAATCTTCTATTTTATCTAACTTCTTCGTAAGCTCAATAATATCATCATTTATATCATTCTGCTTGATTTCAGACATCTCCTTTTCCCCTTTAAATGAAGCCAATTCTTTTTGCTTTTCCTCTATTTGTTTTTCAATGTCCTTAATTCTGTCTTCAATCTCAATAGCATTTCCAAGGTCTTTTTGCTTTCTCTTTACTTCATTGAAAAAATCCTTAGCATACTCATGCCTCTCCTTGTAGCTTTCAAGACCAAGAAATCTACCGATGAGATTATTTTTTGGTTGTTGTTCTTGACTTATATAATCACCTTCCCCACCCTGGGCCTGAAGAGATGTCTTGGTGAAGTCATCAAAAATACCAATAGCCTCTTTTACGAGTTCCTGAACTTCTCTTTGCTCTCCAGTCTTTTTATCAGAGAGTTTATCTTCCCAAGATTCGCCTAAAAAATTTCCATCATTGTCATATTTCTTTACAAGTTTTTCGTAGCTTGTATTGAATGTGTTTTTTCCATTTTTAGAAACAATTCTTCTTGTGATTTTATATTTCTCTCCGTTGATGGTTAGGTTTATGATTACATAGCCACTATCAGAATCAGTATAAATGTTCACAAGATATTTTGAGCTATTCTGATTTCCGCCAAGAATTTCCTTATAAAGACCCCAAACAATAGCCTTTACAACATTTGATTTACCATTAAAGTTTTTACCAAATATACCAGTTAATCCATTGATTGCGTCAAAGTCAATTTTGATTGGCTTCTTATCAAATGATAAAATATTGCTTATCTCAATTGAGTTAAGGTCCCAATCATCAATATAGTTAAGCTTAGATTCGTCTATTTCAAGAGCTTTGTCAACCTCTCTTGAGAAGTCAATAAGCTCCAGCATGAGGTCATCTTCTATATTAAATTCTCCATCCTTAACCCATTCCTTAAATATTTCCTCAAAAGTATATTGTCGTGTTTCATCTTCTTCCTTGACATCTACAATATCTCTTCGCATTTCCTTAAATTCTATGCGAACGCTTTCACAACCGTACTTATCTTTTACAAGTCTCTTGATTTGATTTTCTTTTTCTATGGAGTAATTCTCTTCGTAGTCCTCCCAGATAATGTATATCTTTGTTTTCTTTTTGTTGTTGCTGAACTTGATGAATTCTACTCTCTCTTCGACATCTTCGCCTTTTGCTATATCAATTTTTGCAAAACCAAAATCATTTAAAATAAATTTTCTCTCATGAGTGCATGTATTGGTATCCCACATCAAATAACCCTTATCAATTGATTCTCCAAAATTCTGCTGAATTAATGAACCGCTGTATGCTGCTGTGGGCGACTTTCTACGTATTCTAACTTTTTTTCCCATACCTTTTTATCTCTTGTAATAACTTGGTTTCGAAATCTTTTTCTCGTATTTCACTGCCCCAAAATCTGATAAGTTCATATCCATTTTCTTTGGCGAGTTTGTCTTTAAACTTATCATTATCAATATTAATCTTCTGTTGTTCATTTAACTCTGAAAACTTATCAGGATTTCCATGCCAGTAATCTCCATCCGCTTCAATTAGAAGTTTATATTCTGGCAAACAAAAGTCATAAACCTTATATTTCTTGTCATCAAAATAAACATAAAAATAAGTTTCAAATTCAAATTTATTTGTTTCTAAAATTTCTTTTATAGACTTCTCTATACTTGTTAATCCAGTCTTTTTAAATTCTTCGCAAGCAATTTCCAATGCTGTTTTTCCATATCTCTCTACGCTTGTTATATCACATTTTTTGCGTATCTCTTTAACCTTCCAGTTGTGGTCAACTCCATATTGTTCCAAATATGTTTCTTTTCTATTTTCATTAGACTTATCACTTCTGCCACACCAATGACCACTATCTTCTCTAAACCTTTCTTGTCCCTCTTTTACTTTTTGCCTATGCTCTTCGCTCTTCCAAAGTTCTATCACTCTATCAGATTGCCACTGTTTCCATTCTTCAGAATGTTCTTGTCCGTAGGCTGGATTTCCCTCTCCTTGGTAAAGCTCCTTCTGATGAGTGTCCTTACAACTCCTGGAGCAATACTTTTTTCCAATTGTGTTAATTCTATACTCTGTATCTTCAAACTCGTTGTTACAAAATATGCAGTTAGATTTTATTCTATTGGACTTCTTTTCTCTATATCCTTCGTGTTGACACTCAGTTGAGCAATATACCTTGTTCTTAGTTTCTTTTTTGCAAATTTTACATTCATTCATTTCTCTTCAGTTTTGTTGGATTATCAATTATAAATACCAACAAAAACTAAAATCAAATTTTTATTTTATATTTTTCTTTTATTAATTTTAGATATTCAGAAAATCCATCAACATTTTTTAAACACCAATCAATATAACCTTCATCATTTTTTAAGACTTCAATTATTTTGACTCCTCTATATTTACCAAATCTAAATTTATCTTGCGTTTTCTCTGTAACTTTAAATTGTTCTTCTTTTGATTTTTTAGACTTCTTTTCTCTCTCTTCTTTTTCTAATTCCAACTCTTCATCACATTTTGGGTATAATTTTAGAATTTTATTTTCTAATATATGGTCTTGATAATAACATAGTTGAGTATAAGAATAATATTTGTGGTCAGTATTTGCAATTGACACAGTTTGTCTTTTATGTCCAATAGCCCAATCAGTTCTATAATCATTTCCACAATCATAAAAAAACAATTCTTCATCTTTATATTTTTCCAAAATTTCTTTGTATAATGGAAATAAGCTTAAAAATTCTTTATGCTCTTCTTCAATCTTAAATTCCCCTCTACATCTAAAAGTTAGATTTAGTTCTTTTCTTTTTTCTTTGTTTTTCATAGTCTTTATTATTTTACAACTTCCCAACCATCTGATTCATAATCTTCAAGCTCATCTTCATCAATTACCTTTTCCTCCCATCTATCGAATGTTTGGTATTCGTGAATATCACCAAGCATTACCATATCAAAGTTGTTGAACGTACCAAGCCTCATGAGATTATCTCTCTTGTCTTCGTAACCATTGTCCATTCTTGCTCCATATACGGTTCCGTGATAAAGTGCAATATATTTTTTATTCAGGTCCTTTTTTTCTAATGTCAAGATTTCATCATCCTTACAAGAGAATACTCCATAAACAACGTCTTCGCCAACATTATAAAACCCACTATCTGGATAATAGTATACAGCATTAAGGTTGTAGTCAATTTCGTTTTTATTTTCATTGGTAATGATATAGGCTTTTTTATTCTCTCCTTCTTCAATCAAATTTGCAAGAAAAAATATAGGAGAAATAGCATCACCTTGCTCTAATTGCTGGAGGTTAAGGTCATGGTTACCAAGAATTACATCTGTGGGAGCAATCTTTGCGAGATTAAGTAAAAACTCGGCCAATAGATTAAATGAACCAGGTGACATATTAATTTTATGGTGAACAAGGTCTCCAGCCACATAAATTCTATCAGGCTTTTGCTTCTTTAGGTCATCATACAATCTATCGAATACCTGTCTGTATTCATCATGTCTTGACCCAAAGCGTATTTGAATGTCTGCTAAGTGGGCTATTTTCATTACTGTTCTTCTTCTGGTTTTACTATAAAGTCTTCTATAGAGCTTGTTATTTCTCCGCAAGAATCACAAACATTGGCTGGCATTATGTGACCAGGTGCCCACATGTAGTTACAATAACTACTTTTTTCATGAGGACATTTACTTCTTATTTCTTTTAATTCTTCATTAAGAGAATTAATAGAGGAATAAATTTTCTCAACTCTATTTTTAATTTCTTCGTTATTCATCTTTCAAATTTCTAATTATTTGCATAGTTAAGTCAAGGCGCTTTATATTTTTGACGGCTCTGGCAACTTCTACTTTTCCTCTTCCTTCATAAATTTCAGACAAATCCATGTTGAGTTCTTTTTGTCTTTTTTCACCTTGTAAGTGGTTTAAATTTTGCTCCACATATTTCTGATTATATTCCACTAAATCTACGAAAAAAACATTTAAACCTAAAGAAGAAAGTTTGTTATATGTTTCAACTGTTTTTTCTATTGCATCTGGGTCAAAACAAATAATAACTGTGCATTTATTTTTTAATAATTCATCAGTTAATAAATCCGATATTTCTTTTCCAAGTACTGGAATTGCATTTGGAACTCTGAACATATCAAATACACCTTCAACAAGAAAAACAGGTAAATCCCAATTGATAAAATATTCGTTGAATATGATGTCATTCTTAGCAACTTCTTCTGATGGTGGTTTAAGATATGGTATTACCTTTGGTCCCTTTATATACGACCTTGCTTCATAGTAATTAAATTGTCCAAGAGAATTTCTGGATGGTATTATTATTCTCAGATTTCTTGGTCCAGTTTCTGTATATCCTATTTGATATTTATCAATAATGTCTGGACTCACCTTTCTCTCGTGAACTAAATAATCCCAAGCAAGATTATAAAGCTTTGTACCTCTATTTTTTCCGAGAGGAAAATATCCCTCTGGCAATTTACAAGTAACAAGATTGTGGTCAATTTTAGGCTTATTCTGAATCTGATTCTTAAGGCTTTCTATTTTATCTTGTGGAAGGAGTAGTTTGATTCTTTCTAAATCCACAGAAGTTCCATAATCAGCTGCAAGTTTGTAGACAAATCCCTTATAACCACATTTCCAGCACTTAAACATGTGTTTTTCAGAATTATATTCCAAATTAAACTTGTCTGTGTCGTGTCTACACTTAGGAGATAGGCAATTAAATTGCCACTGCTTTCTGGATAGGGGGTCATATTCACTCTTAGGGGAACCTAAGAAGCCCTTGATTGTCTCGACTATTGCGTAGTTATTATTACCCTCCATCTGGCAAATGTAGGGATTTGTAACAAATTAAACAAGTATTTATTACGCCATTTGCTCGTGCATAATGTTTATGTGACACAATCCAATAGTGTACGCATCGCACAATATTCTAAATTTTAGACTATTTATCTGTATGAACAAAGCATATATTTACACATTATCAGACCCAATTACTGGGGAAGTTAGATACATAGGAAAAACAATTAATGAACTAAAAATCAGGCTTTATGGTCATTTGTCTGAATCAAAAAAGAGTAACACTCATAAGTCCAATTGGATTAAATCGTTAATAAATAAGAACCTTGAGCCGATAATAAAGATATTGGATGTTGTGGACTATAATGAGTGGGAATTTTGGGAGGATTATTGGATTCAGGTTTTTAAAACATGGGGAATTGAATTGACAAATTGTATAGATGGTGGTAAAGGTGTCTCATCTGAATTTATGAAGAAAAATAATCCAATGTTTAATCAGGAAACAATTGATAAAATGAGAATTTCTATGAAAGGAAATCAACATGCAAAAGGATTTAAACATTCAGATAAAACGAAAAAGAAAGTGAGCGAAAACAATGCAAAATTTTGGCTTAATAAAAAACGCCCAGGAATTGGAGATAAAGTTAGTGCAAAATTAGCAAAACCAATATATCAATATGACACAGAAATGAATTTGATTAAAAAATTTGATTCTGTGAGGTCTGTAGTTATTGAGCTTGGATTTGGTAGAGATGGACTCTATGATTGTGCAAATGGTAAACAAAAATTATATAAAGGATTTATTTGGAGTTGGAGTTAATTTTCGATAATCCCCCAACATAATTATAGCAAAATATAACAAGTAATTCGGCTTCAATATCATAATTTTTAAAAAAATTCTGCTCCATTAATATAATAATTGGAACCAGTCTATCTAACTCAGTTATTATACTACTTATGTCTAAATCTTCTATTTTTATATTATTATAAGCATCATCTTCTAAGGAAATGATAGAATATATTTTTCTAATACATGGATACAATAACGTGCCAGTACTTTCATTTTTATAATAAGTTTTATCAAAAACTTCAGCAACTTGATTGAAAAAATCAGTTAAATTTTGTTTGTGTGATAATTCTAATCCTTTTAATAAACCAGAATCTTCCCAATTAATTTTTTTATTCATTATCTTTCTTTTTTTGCTCATTCATTACATTGATGTGACAAAGGGCGATTGTATATGCGTCTGCCATGTCGTAATTTTCATCTACAAGCTTTGCACTCTTAGGACCGTATTTCCAAACAATATGCGGCTCCCTTTCTCTTACAAGAGTCCATATTTGATGCTTATTTTCATTGCTCTTTTGCTTAGCCTTGTATTCTGGAAATGCTGTTTTTCTCGCTGTGTTAACATTATAGTGAATGGGTTCAACGCCAAACATATCATAAACAGTTGCACTAACCATTCCGTTGAAGAAATTTAATATAGCAATTGTTCCTGCGCTTGAGAATTTTCCAGCAAACTTCTTAAGAGGTTCCTCTATAACTATGTATTGAATATCTGAACCCTTAAGAAATTGCATTTGTTTTTTAAATTCAGAAAGCTTTTCAAATAAGCTAAGTTTGTCTCTGAATTTTATATAATTTAATTCCATAAGCTTGTCGCCATTATCATTAAAAAGGGCATAACCAATACAGCTTGTAGATACGTCTAATGCAAGAATCATAATTTTTATTTTAATAAATATAAAAAAAGCCCCCAAGAATATCAAGGGGGCTTCTATTATAAGTTTATTGTCAAATTACACATCTATATCCAGATTGAATGTAATCAAGTTGGTGTAATTTTTTTCGACTGGTCTGTCAAGTTTAGCTATAGCAATCAATTCATCATTTTTGTTATAAAGACCTATTTCTGTAACCTGAACTGGGTCAAAACCATTTGTTCCATTATTTAACTCATCAAGATTGTATTGAAGGTTCCAAGAAGGATTTGTAGAAAATACAAATTCAGTTGGCAACGCAAGACAAACTACAGATGTTCTGAAGTTAATATTAATATCATTGAATGTAATCTGTGAAACCGATGTATCATCAAAATAAACATTGGTTGTTGCAGAAGTTGACCCCGTATTTACTTCATTGGTATGTAATTGATAGCCCTGTGTCCAAGGGATGTTGTCAACTATATCTGGGTGGGTCAATATTAAAAATCCTCTATCTAAAGAAACATATCCGACAGGAATATCATAATTATATCCTTGGTTTGTATTTGTAGGATATTTTTCTTCTACCTCAACAGCAAGATTAACTCCAGACCAAGGTCTGGTATCTGTATTAATATCTGATACTGCAAGGTCGGTGTAGGCATGTGCTTGAGGTCTATTAACAAATGGAACCACATTCCAGGTTGTTCTTGGGAAAAAGCTTGATGTTCCTCCACCAGTTGTTCCAGTTCTTGGAAGATTAATATCATCCGAAAATAAGAATGCAACATTGTTACCAAGAAGTGGTGAGTTTTGAAATTTATTAAGCTCTGTATATGTAGAAGAAACAACGGTGATTGCAGACATAGCGCTACTTCCGCTAAGTTGAGGAACTTTGAATGTTACACTTCTACCATCAATAATTTCATTATATTCCTCTCTTGGAATTGGTACTATAACAATTCTATCAACATTAAGTTGTTGGATTTGTGGATTTTGTAGTGATAATGTAGAAGCTGTTGATAGTGCATCTTCTGTATATGGCAATCTAAATGATATAAAATAATTAGCCTCAGCACTAAGTAAATCAGTTCTATCGCAAAGAGTAAATGTTAATCCACTATCATTTACAGTCTTAAATGTAGCATCCTCATTTCTTGAGGAAATTATACTTGTTATCGGTTTATATGGTACGTTTGCCATTGTTTTCTAATTTTATAATTTTTATTAAGCCGTTCTTCCTACTCCACTGGTACCAGTACTTGCCCCAAAAACAGCATTAAAACTAATTTGGAATTGAATTGCTGAAGATACCTGATTTGTATCAAGTCCATAAACCGTAAATAAAAGTTTTTTAACTTTTGAAACGGTACTTACAGGAAGAATTGCATTATCCTTAATCCATGTTCTTAGAGCGGTTCTATAGGCAGATGGGATGCCTGTTTGATAGTCGTAATATCCATCTGCATATGAGTTATTCTTTACAGCAAAAGTTACATATAATTTGCTTGAACCTGGTTGTGGTAACCAAAATTTAAGCCAGTAAGAACCAGAACCAGTTGTGGTTTGTAAAGGAACTACAACTTTATTTCCAGTTATTGAAATAGCATTTAAAGGAATGCTAAATGAACCAACTGGAGTTGGTCCAGAAACTGTATGAGGTTCAATAAATGTATCCCCATTATCAAGATTTGTAGTTGTAAATTCAATTTCGTAATTAACAACGTTTTGTGGAGATTGATTTGCTATTGCCATGTCTTATTTTTTTTCAATTTTATTATGATGTACGTGCTGGAGTGCTAAATACTCCTCCAACTGGCGAACTACTTGTAGGAGGGACTGGAGATTCTCCTGAAGATATATCATCTATATCCGCCTCATTAATTATTAATGTAGGAGGAGTTCCATCTGGAAGGTCTGTACTATACTCTACATTAGTAGGAGTATTATCAAATATAAATGCAATAAGATTTGATTGCACATAATTTGCTGTAGTCTTTAAGCAACCTTCGTTTTTACCAGTAACATCTGGCACTTGTCCAGATTCAAGTAATTGAATTGTTTGATAATTTGTATCTGAGTCAGAAAGTGTAAACTTTGTAATTTCAAATAAATCATCACCAGCGGTATCAAACCTATTATTATTTTTGTTGAAAAGGTAGTTTCTACCTGTTTCCGTAAGGTAAGCTACTGCATAAACTGTTTCAGCTGAAGGTATATATCCCATTTTTCTTCGTTTTAATATAAATATCCCTAATTAAAAAAATTAGAAATCAATTTCCAATTGGAATGCAAGGTATCTTGACTCGTTTTTCTTTATTGGGTAGGTAGGTTTTCCTACAGCAACCAAGACATTACTATCATTCAAAATGCCAATTTCCGTTATATAAGTATCTGAATCAAGTAATCCATCAAAACTTGAATTAAGTGTGGATGAATTAAAGTTTGGGTCTGGCGCTAACACAGTCATAATAGACTTAAATGTTGTTGCCATAATAGCGGTCTTAATATTTCCAAAGAAGAAATATTCACTACCAAATGTAAGACCCGATTCATTAACATTGTTATTATCATAAAAAGTGCTATCAAGCACATAAGTGGTACCACTATCATAATCTTCCTGGGAAACTATGAATTGAAATCCTGCAAGATTTAATGGGTCAATTGTAAGGGAACCAGTGGCTCCAGTATAAAGACCATTTCCAGTTGTTCCAGATGACATAAGTCTCCATCCATCTGTAGGAATATTATCAAAATTTGTATCAGGATAAACGGTATTATTAACTTCATTTACAAGCAATTGCACCTTATTTGTATTCCATCCAGTACCAGAATATGAATCCATACCAACAGAATTTCTTAAGTAAGGGAAAAATGATGTATTAAAGAAAGCTCTTAAATATTGCGGGTTTCCTTCAGCATCCTCAGTTCCTTCTATTTTCTGAATATATTGACAAGGGAGTGATTGAGGGTATCCATAAGAAGTCCCAGATGAATATGTAGGTTCACTATATGTTATGTAAGTTACATAATAACTATAACCACTCTTCAATAAACCTGTTGTATTTGATGTGTCGAGTGTTGTTGTTGTACAAGAATTTCCTGGTACCGATGAAGAATCAAGACTAAGTGAAGGAAGTGTATAAGACCTATTAGATTTATATGTCAAAGCAGTTAAAAGCTCTGGGTCTGTTATTACAATCAACTTAAGTTTATGATAAACTCTACCCACTACATAATCAGATGTGGTTGAACCATCTCTGAGTTCTCTGTAGGTTGTTTGTGCAGCAGAATCAAAAATAGTAGAACCTGCATAATCTTGTAGTTTAATTCCAAAGTTTACAACTTGTCCAGCAGTTCCTGGGTATCTATGCCACATTACATTTGGAATATCTACTACAACAGTTTTTTCAACAAGTTGTTCAGCATAAGTATTCCCAGTATATTCATTTGTATAGTGAATTATTCCAAATTGTCTTGTCTCACTTCCAAATCCGAGGTATTGTTTAGTTCCGTTATATTCAATTGAACCATATGTTGTATATCCACTTATTGAGGAATCAGTACCTTCAACAGAACTTGTTCTAACAATATTCATATTCCACACCCTGGTATTAACAGTTGCTGCAGAACCGTAATATGTCTCTATTCCATTGAATGGGTAAAAATATGTGTTTATTATTTGTGAAGTACTTGCTGCACCAAAATTAGGAACAGCTCTATCGAGTGTTACAGTTGATGTTCCAGTATCTGCAGAAAGAACCCTGTACCAAATATTATTAAATGGTGTACCAGAATCTATAAGCGTTGATGAATCATAAGTAAGTCCGCTTGCTTGAATTGGTTCCCATGGAATGTACATGAGTTCGCCTCCACTTGGGAAATATCCAGTACCACCTGATGCAAGAATAATTTGATTTGTACCATCTGGCACATAAGTAGAATAATCAATTGTATTTGACCCAAAATATTCATCAAAATCAATAGCCCAAGATGAATTAACAGGGGTTGTTCCCGTAAAAAAACCAGTTGTTTCTGTCTGAGCTGTGATTATTTGTTTTGCAGAACCAACGGTAATTGGAACTGCGTCTGAACCATCAAAATTAATAGGAAGAGCAAAAATGGGAGCGGCATCCTTAGGAGACAAAATTCTATTACAACATCCTATGTTATAAGCTCCTGTTCTGTCAATGCCATAGTTAATCTCTCTGTCTGAAAGAAGGGCTTTCTTAAACGTTAATTGGCCCAAAGACAGGAGTTTTCTTCCATCATCTGTAAGCTTTATATTAATAAAGGTTGTTGGCTCGTTTGGTAAATAACTCATTTCAGCAATTTTTCTATAAATAGAATGATAAAATTTATTTAATTCGGATTCGAAAATAAATAGTTAAGGATAAAAAAGAATCTTTATGATTTAGATTCGAAAACTTTTTCACTAATATTTATATAAAAACTTTTTAATGGCGGCACCATCGAATACAGCAACCACATTATCAATTGCATTTAGTCCAGGGCAGGACCTCAGGTTTCCAAATACTGCCTCTGAGTCTATATTTACGTTTGGTGATTACAGAATAGAAAGGAGTAGCGAGCCAGATTTACTTACTGGTACTTCACTAAACCTTTCTTTTACCCCATTCTCAACTTTGGAGAATATGGGTATGGAAGATTTCAATCCACAGGTTCATGTATCTATTCAAAACAATGAATTAAGGCCAGTAAACTCAGACCCTTACAGTTACACTTACTTTGGTTCATTCTATACCGAAGTAGCACGTGCAATAAACAATATTATTGATACATTTCCTTATGCCGCTCTTGCTTATGATGGTTTTGATGGGGTTACGATTTATGATTATTCTGAATCATTTAATAATTTAACTGGAGAAAAGACATCAACATTTAAAATACCAGCAAGTGTTATAATTAATGAAGGATACATTTTGTTTAATTCTGGTTCCCCTGTTGGAAATCAGGTGAGTCTCATGACTCAGACAAATTTGTTTGAAATTCAACTCAGTGGTGCAACAACTGCTCAAACTGAATCTTTTGCTATTAATTCATATTCATTCTTTCCAGGCGTTTCCGCCTATCTTGAATTTGAAATAAACGGTCATCTATCGAATGGTGCAGTATCTCCTTTGAGTGGTACATCAAGTTTTTTGCCTGTATATATAAGGCCATCAAGAAAAAGGGTTACAGAATATAAGATGAGTCAATCCAGATTGGAAAGACAACTTCTTGATGAAGGGTTGTTTGATATTCCAGATGTAGATGATGAGGCAAGAAATGTTAGATATGTGCTCCAGTGGCCAAGAACAATAGATGGATTTAATCCAGATACAAGGGGAGATGAATTTGAACAATATAAGGATAGTATTCTTCTCTTGGCAAGTAATACGGATATGGATAAAACTGACATCATGATTAAAACCATGATTCCAGATAACTTTATAAACTTTGACACAAAAACTCAAATATATCAAAAATTAATTGCTTCTTATGCAAAACAATTTGATGAGATAAAGCAATTCATAGATAACATTGCTTATGCACACTCTCTTAACTATAATGATGAAGAAAGTGTTCCTGAAAAATTTCTTGTTAAACTTAGTAATTTACTTGGATGGAAGTTGTCAAGTACATTTAGTGAAATAGATTTATTTGAATACTTAGCAAATGACGAAAATCCAGAACAAAACTCTTTTGCTTACTACAACGTTGAGTTGTGGAAGAGGATTTTAATTAATATCAATTGGCTTTATAAAAGAAAAGGCACAAGGGATGCACTCCAATTTATTTTCAAATTAATGGGGGCTCCAGAATGTCTTGTTGTTTTCGATGAATTTGTTTATGAAATAGAATCTACAATAACCTCTGGACAAACTGATACCAATATTACATCAAAAACAAATGAGAGAGGTTTTATAAACTATAATGCGAGCCAATATATTTTCCAAGAAGGTGGCGCTGGTAGAGGTACTGGACAAAATTATATTACACAATGGTCTCCAGAATTTTATCCAAATAAATATGTTGATAATATAAAAGTACAAGTAGGAGATACTGGATATACTGGAAGTGAAAATATACTTAATACAAAAGAACTTTGTGCCACACTTAGTCCAGCAGCGGCAATAGAGTGTGATGTATTTGAATGGTATAAACTAAGTGGTACATGTTGGGTTTGGGGTAGTTCTGCGCCACCATTTTCATCATTAACAGTTCCGTTTGAATATGTTATTGAGGATTGTGATTTTGTTAATCCAGATAGAATTACTGGAATGACTTTTAGTGAGTATCTTGATTTTATTTATACTTCCAATATAAATCCAACAAATAGAAAAACAAACGCACAAGTTCATACATCATGGGGTTATCCAGAACTTAAAAAAATTTATATGAATTATTACCTGATGGCTGACCCACAGTCAAACAGGTTGACGATTAAAAAGCTTGAGGCGTTTCTTGAGTTAATGGAGGTTAATTTCCAGGATTATTTGTTGCAACTTATACCTGCAACAACAATATTGGAATGTCAAGGAACCACATATAGAAATACTATATTCCATAGGCAAAAATTTGTTTATAAAGAAGGTATAAATGATGGTTCTGAATTTCAAATTGCATTGCCACCTGATTTAAGACCATCACAAAAACCAGTCAAAGTAAGTCCTAAAATAAATGATTTTCTTAATGGAAGTATTATAGGTATAACAATTAATAGTGGAGTTAGTCAAGGAATAACCGAAAGACTTACTGCTGTTAAAATTAGTGCGCAAGTCAATCAAAATAATCTTGCTGCTGGAATTGAAACATTTGATATTTACGGTGAAATTCAACCAGGGGTTTCAAGTACAACAATATTGTAAAAATGAGTATAGAGAGAAGGTCCATACAAGAAACAACGGGGAATCAAAATAACAGAGCCCAAAGCTTTAAGCAGAATATCTTTTTTGATGTTACTGAAGGGGTGACTTCTCCGTTTGTTTTTGAAATTCCAAAATATGACACTTATGGTGGTACCAAGTATTACTATGAACAAGATGTACGTGCTATATTCACAAATCTTGTAGCTCCATTTATTAGGTTTAACTTTTCAGCAAATACATCAAGCTTTGGTCCGAATACTTTTATCAAACATGATATTTACAGAATTGGTTGGGACCTATATAGTACTGTTCAGAGTGGATTAAAAGCTCAAAGTGATGACGCAATCCAATTAGAGAATTATAGCACAGAAGTGATAGAAGAATTTGATGAGACAACTGGTGTTTTTAATAAAAAGATTATAAAGAGGTCATTAAATGAACTTCAAAATTCTATAAAATCTTCAAGGAAAGTAACAGATAGACCTTCTACAAGAGAGATGAATTCTGTTATTAAGCCAACTGTTGCTGATATACAAAAACAACTCAGCGAACCGATACTATCAATTACTGCATCGACAACTGGAATTACTACTAATATATATGACTTACAAATAGCGCAGTATATTAAAAATCTCGGAAGCACTAAGACGGAATTATTTAAAGATAGAGACCAATACATAGTTGATACTAATTTTATATTTAATGTTGATGTCACTCCAAATCTGAGCGATTATGAAGTAGTTAATCAGGAGGATGGTTCTGTGTCAAATCAAACTTATAACTCAACAATAAGACAAACAACAGTGTCAGATAAGTCATTCATATTTGACGGGGAGTTTAAGGGTCTCGAATTTGTTGAGGGCGCTTATTTCTCGTATTTTCAAGTACCAGACAAGCCGATACTGGAATATCCGACTCCGACAGGACAAATAAACACGTTTACTCCTGAAATATTTTGGACAAATGGTGAAAATGCAGATGAATATCTTATTCAGGTTAATTATAATACTGGAGATACTGGGTTTACTGGTACTGTATTTTCATACATAGTTCCAAAATCTGATGACTTCAAAGAAGTGGCTCAAAGCAAAAGTAAGGATTCAACTACGGAATTTAGTTCTTCAAAGACTATAAGAAAATATCAACTTTCACTTAAGTCGAATAAGTGCCTACTTTATAGAGTGGGTAATGTTAAATTTTTAGTTAATATTTTTGGTGTTAAGCAAAGTGTGGTTACCTTTTCAGATTACAATAGTATATGTACTCAAGCTGAGCCTATCAGAACATATGTATTTACAGAATCTGATAGCCCTTACTCACAAGAGATTACTGGCCTTAGAACACCACCTTCTCTTGAGGCAGAGAGTCCGCTTACAGAATACTCACTAAGTGGTTTAGTCTCTGGCTCAACTGTTACTGGCGCTACTGTTCAACTTGTTTATCCTAACTCAAGTTTCGTAACAACCACTACAAATACTTCTGGAGAGTTCTTCTTCACATCACTTGAAGAGGGTACTTATACAGTTAATACATCTTATAGAGGATATGAACCTGATAGTAGAAGTGTGCTTATTGATTCTGATACAAGCTTGTTTATAGAACTTCAAATTAGATGGGATGATACTTACGATATTTGGGCTATTAAGGAAAACGATATAATTAAATATTAAACAAACTATTTATAAGAAACTTTTTTAAGAAATGACTGGCGAATTAATACCTACTGGCGTAACATTTGGGGTTGGAAGAAACTCAATAAACGATGCATTTAGCGGAACTGCATATCTTAATAACATTTCGCTTGATTCTGGTGCTAACTTTTCTGCTGGTACTGGTGGGGGTATTATCTATTCTGCAGGAACGGACCTTTATGGTATATTTTCAACATTCACAGGAGAAATAACCGCTTCAAATGGGCTTACTAAATCTGTAAATAACATAACTATTGGTGGGTCACTTACTGGAGATACGCTTATCGAAACTACTTCTGGAGACTTCCTAATAAGTGGAAGTTCTGCTACATTCGATTCGTTCAAAGTTGAAACAAATTATACCTCAGCTATACCAGCTAAATTAGCTGTAGGAAGAGGTACTGCACAAATAACCTCTACAAGCGCTACTACAGTTGCATCTTTGTTTTCATCTGGTGGAAGTGCTACTATAAGTTGTATTGTAGCGGGAACATACATTCAAAATATTGTACTATCCCCAAGTGGCATGGTTGTTACTGATGGATTGAATTCAAGAGGGCTTTCTTATAATGCTAATTATCATTCAAATTATAATAGTAGAACTTTAGTAGACAAAGAATATGTTGATAACGTTTCTTCCTCAGCAACAACATGGACTGCTGGAACTGGGCTTGAGTCAATAATTCAAATCAATTCAGACTCACCAAATTTAGCTTCTGGAGAGGTTGCTCTTGCTATTGGAAAGGGTAATCAAGCTACGGGAGAAGTTTCTTTTGTTGGTGGATATGGTAATACCGCAACAGGTGTAACATCATTTGCTTTTGGGAATTCAAATAACGTATATGGAGAAATTTCATCTATACTTGGTGGACAAAACAACTCAATAAATTCATTGGGACCAAGGAGTTCTATAATAGGTGGTTATCAAAATAATATATCAAAAGGTTATAATTCAAATATTATAGGAGGTTCTGCAAATACATTAAGCCAAGGTGCAGTTAATACTCCAAATAATAGTGCGATAATAGGTGGTACCAATAATTTTTTACATTCAGAAAATTCAGTTATACTTGGCGGAAATGGTTTAACTGGTGACTCCGTTAACACGGTGTTTATGCAAATTGCTTATATTGATGAATATTTGGACTTAAACCCACAAACAACACTGCCTGCGGCTTCAATTGGTAGAATGTTTTTTAGTGGAACTCCTCTAAATAGAATGATGTATAATACTGGTGGAACCGACTCTGATTGGATAATAATATAAATTTAGAATATAATGCTTAAGATATACCTTGAGAGGTATTGAAGAAGGTTTGCGTTCTATCAATTGTCGCCCTCTCTTGTTTAACATCAATTCTACCATCACTGAATTGCTTCTTATTGGTAAGAAGTGTATATTGTCTGTATAGATTTCCGCTTTCATCAAAGATAGAATAAACACCAGTTTCAAGGTCTCTGGTAGATTGTCCATAAAGAGCATATGATAATGTCTTAATACTTTGGTCTACCATTTCAACTTCAATCATAACGGGGTCAAAGAAAGTATTGGAAAGAAGTATTCTTTGTCCAGACTTACCAAGGTCTGCAGATATTGTGTTTGTTATTAAGCTCGCCTCGTCAGGCGTAAGAGTAATAAACAATTGATTCCCATTTGGGTCAAGAACATATGTAGTAGAACTTGAATTGGTAGTATTGTTGTTTGGATTAACGCTAACAAGGTCGCTGCTGGTAATAATTCTATGAAAGTTTTTTATTTTATTTCCATTATCATCAAAATACTCAATCTGGTATCCTATAAGTGAGCCAGTGCTTTGAAATTGTAATTTAGGAATAACTATACCCTTCTTTGAAATTTGAATTTCCTGGTCATTATTTGTTATAACAAAAGAGCAATCAACAATTTCTGTCTGAAATACTTTTGGTCTTATTAATATCATGTAAAAACCAAGCTTGTTAAATACTGATGATGGTAGCCTGAGTCTATATCCACCATCGCCACCAAGCATTTTCCTAAACTCATTATTTGTAACACTATTAAATAGTGGTTGGAACTGGGTGTCTCCAAGTGATTCTCTACTTTCGGAATATGCATATAAAACGTCAACATCATTGAAGTCAACATCAGCTAATTTTACTGCCCCATAAGTACCTACTGCCATGATTCTTTTTGTTTAATATAAATATTCATAGAAAAAAAATAAAGACTAAATAACCCTAAAAGGTATTGAAGATGTCTGCAACTGAGGAGCATATGCAACTTCTGTATATTGAATTTTAACAGATGAACACCCTTTGTCAGAAGCTCTTTCTCCATTAGAATTGAACTTAAATCCTATGTATTGAGTTTTTCTCTCACTTCTATCATTAGCGTTTATATCTGTTTGATGTAAGAAAGCAATGCCATCAATCATTACATTTTGCAAGTCTTCTAAATCTGTAGGATATATTGGGTCTGGAATTGCGGGTGTTCCTGGTTTAATGCAATATGGCCCCGTTTCTGGCCATTTAAAATTATTCTCCCAAAATGGCCAAACATTTGCATATTCAGTTATTAGGTTATAATAATTAGTTGGGTCTTCAGCTTCTTTGTCTGAATAGGTTTTATTAAATCTATGAGAACCAATATTTATTTCTTTATTTTTTGATGGGTAATTATTTTCATCCCTAAGCTTGAATCCGAGTTCCTCATAGTCAACTTCAAAAACAAATTCATAAACACATTCTGTTAATGTGTTTGAATTATAAAGAACACCATCAATATAATTTCCAGCACGAACCAATGTGGAGTTAGCTGGTAATTTTATATTCCAATTAAATTTATTAACATCAATAGTTAATGATTCACCTACAGCAAGATTGTAGCCATTAACTTTAGAGGTGTATGTACCAAGATTTTTAATTCTAATCCTAAGGTCTCCATATTCACCTGTTGATGGGTTTTTTCCAAAAAATATTTTACTATTTTGTTGGAAATTATCAGACCTAACAGAGGCATCATATCCACTAATACAATTATCCCCAAAAGTTGGAGCATCTTGAGATTTATTTGGTGGATTAAATGTTCTCCAATTTTGATTTATGTAGTCACCAAATTTTATAAACATTCTCCATGTATCATCTTTATAATAAACATCTGAATTATTGTTGATGTACCTCAATTCAACATTTGGAGTATCGCCAGCTTTTTGAATATAAAACCCTTGGAGGTTTGCGGTGGCATATTGTATTTTAATTTCTTCATTTACATCGGTAGATTCCGATATTTTTTGTTTAACCACATTAATACGACTATTTAGCTCATTTTTCATTTTTTCACGTAATTCGCCAAACAAGTTATTAAAGTAGTCAAAACTTTTTTGTTTTGAATTAACAATTGATTCACGCAACACATTGGCTGCTTTAATTTTTTCTATACTTCCATATCTCAATATTTGTTCTGCAAATATCAAAAATCTAATTGAATGCCATATTGTCTTTAGAGCTTGATATACATCTGTTTTTGAATCTAATTTACTTTTAGCTCTATACCAAAGTTCATCAGATTCTTTAATAACCATATTTATTAATTGAGCTCTATTGATTTCGGTGTTAAATTTAACCGATTCAATCAGCACAAATTCTTTAGGGTATGATAAAATTTCTAATTCCTTCATCTCATGCCTTTCCAGTCTTGCTTTAAATTCTTCTGGACTATATGCATTAATATCATAATTAAACCCATCAATATAAAATTCATTAAAACGATAACCACTTATTTCATTAGATACAATGGTTATATCCCAGTCAGAATCTTGAATATTTACTCCATAAACTCTCGAACCCTGTAGAGACACAAATTGCATACTTGATTTAGATATTCCAACTTCTTGTGCTAATTTATCAAGAGATATTGGCAAATGTAAGTTATTTGATATGGCGGATTTTGATTTGACTAAATTATCTTGAACGAATTTATCTTCCTCAGCTTCTCCAAGTCTTGTGGCTTTTTTTTCATCTAATTCTAAGTTTATATCAACAAAACCTTGTAATATTGTATTTATTTTTGTCATAGCTTATTTTAAAAATCTTTCAAAAACTGATTCCCCTTCTGAAGGGGCTGTGCTTGGTTCAGAAGTTGCAGGAGTTGTAATTGACTCAGAAGTTGTAGGGGTTGTGTTTGATTCAGAAGATGGAGGAGTTTTACTTAAACTACCAGGTGATGGATTCGTATTTGTTTCAGAATATGAAGGAGTTGTATATGAGTTGTTGTAAGAATTATATGTTCCTCCAAAAAATTCTACAGTAGAGTCAAAATCACTTACTTCTACGGGCGCTTCTTCTTGGCTTAGTGTAGTGCCATTTATAATCAAACTAATTATCTCTACTTCATCTTTAAAATTAAGTCTTGCCATTTGTTTATTATTTCTTCTTATGAAAACTGGTATATAATAACTTTGCTCAAGGGTGTATGTTGTTAATGCTGAATAAACATTTAATATTCTTGTAGAATCATTTATACTTAATGGAATGTGCTGTAGGTCCTTTTTTGGGGCCACTCCATCAAGATTGTGGTATTCATTGCTGATAACAGTAAATCCAGAAGTTCCAGATAAACTCCCATCAATTACTGACGTAGGTGGTATTTGATTATTAAGCACGCTTGATACATAGTAATTATTAAATACGTCTGCAAGTTTTTGGTCGCTGTGATATATTTCTGCAAATTCAACGGTTGTTGTACTTGCTGTAAGATATGAAAAAAAATCATTTATAATTATGTCATTAACTTCATCATTTAAAAAAAATCTTACATTAGATGCATTTACAATTCCTCCACCTAAACCTTGAACATTATTTACTTGGTATCCTCCAACTGTAGTTAAGTTTGAGGAATTGTTATCAGCTGTTTGAGCTGTATAACCAAGATTAATTAATATTCTATGTCTTTGTATCATTTATTTATATCAATATTAAATTGCTTTGCTTTAGAAATAATATGTCCATCAACAAAACTAACTTCATCAATATCATCAATAGTAGTTTCATTGATTGTTCCCTTATTCCAAGGAAATTCATTTATTCCTATTTCATCAAACCAAGTCCTCAAATCATTATCATTAAGTGCGGCAACATCTTCTCTTCTAAGTCTTATGAAATTAAGCATAGCACTCGTTAGTTCGCTACCATGATTTACTTTATTTCTTTCGATAGAATCAAAAAACCCAAATTCAATAAAAAATGGATTAAATTCCTGTCTTTCTATTACCTGTATTCTATCATCTTTATTAACTTGAACGTATTCATGCAGTTCATATGTCTTTGTTAAAAAAAGTGGTAAATAAAAATCAAATTCAGGAAATCTTTTTTTACTTCCATCATCATAAATAAAATCCCAACAACCTGGAGCTACTTTTTCAACATCCACGTATATTTGATATTGAGGTATATTATCTATTTTTTCCATTTTTTATAAATAACTTAAAATTAATTTAGATGCCTGGTATAAATGTTGATGGTGGTAGAGTTAAGACTGGTGGAGATGTAGTTCCAGTACCAGAACTACCGCTTGGACCTATTTGAAGGTCTGTGTTATATCCACCCATCCAATTTTTACCAATATTTATATCAACTCCTGCAATAGTACTTTCTGCTATCGTTTCAAAAGTAATTGGGCCAATTGTATTTCCAGCTATAATAGTAGGCCCAAAGACTCCAAGTGTTGCTGTATTTTCCACATAAGCATTAACTATATGGGTTATTTGAAATGGTACCCCTGGAGTCTTTAGCTTAAGATATATTATTGTTGATGGGCTTGCATCACTTAGATGAACTCCGTTTGAATCCTGTCCAAAAAGTGGACCTTCTGGTATTGGTGGAGATACTTGTCCATAATCCATAATACGAGACATTATTCCACTATATGTTGAGGCTCCACTTGTATATATAAGGTTTGACCATCTTATATCGTCTGCTGTATAAAATCCTGAATTATTTTTGTAAAACGTTGTATAAGGACCAGTGGTTCCAGTTCTAAAATCAAAAGAACGAAAACCGTTGGCATTATTTTGGTACAAATTTCTTACACTACTAATACTTTGTCCTATAGTTGGAATTGTTAGTTTACTAATTTGGCTTGTAGACTCAACCATTAAATCCTCGTTTGTACAAGGCTCAACTATAAGTGGGTATGTTTTAAACTCTGCGTTATCAATCAAGGTTAAATTTCGCTTAGTATTTGGAAGATTGTTTGATGAGAGGAAAACGGTTCCATTTATATAAGCACTACCAACTACATGTAAGTAATTAGTAGGAATTGGTGTTCCATTTGATAATTCTGTAAGAATACCCCCAACATCAACAGTGGCTGCAGATGAGTAAATGCAAGTATCATTTGTGTCATCCCAATTTCTGCAAACATATTTGAAGCTTGTTACAAGATACTTGTTAATACCAGATAAACTTGCAGCGTGTGGTTGAGCATCTACAAGAACTCCAAGGTATCCTTGTTTTATAAATTGAAATTCATAATTGGTATATGTATTAGTTGTATTATTTGCATATAAAACAAGAGCTTTTGGTATTTGCTTTCTTTCTACATACGGAGATACCTGAACCAGGTAAGGGGTTCTTGATGGATTTGGAGGTCCAGGGGATGGAAATCCGAAAGAGGATGAAGTTGCTATAATATCAATCTTAACAGGTATTCCTGTTGTTTTTGATGTAATTGTTATTGCACTTGAGCCATCGGCAATAGCGCTCCAATCTTTTTCAAGACCAAAAGAAGGAAGCCAGTCATTAGGGCTTGAATCTAATATTCTATTTGATATATCTGAAAAATTAAGAGTGTTAACTCCCATATCAACACCATTAATTCTAAGTTTTCCAAAATTGGGAGAGCCTGATGGGAAAAACATTTTTACTTTATGCTTTTCATTTCCATTATAAGTTGTATCAACTTTAAATTGTTTAGTTGTTCCAGCTGGCCACAATTGTTCTGTATTAACTCCAAAATCTGGATTAACTGGAAGGATTGTGTCAATTCCCATATTAGTTACAGAAACTGTATATGTATCCCCAGGATAAAATTCTTCATTTGTATTTCCAAAGTGAAGTCCATTCCTCAATATTGCATAGGCAGAAGCAGTAGATATGGGCGAAGAATAACTTTGTGCTGTTCTACCTGTAAATGAAACTCTGTTTTTATAAATTTCACCAATATTGTAGATAGTCTTTTTTCTTGGTGTTGTATCTTCTATTGTTGTATAGTGAGATGTAGTAAGCCCTGAATTTGTAAATTGAAAGTTAGTTAGATAAAATTTTATATTTTCTGAAAATTCATTTACGCTGTCATTGATGGCATCAAAGATAAGTGTTTTATTTTGTTCTCCAGGAGACCAATTAAGTGTTATAGGGAAAGAGATGGTAGACCCGCTTATTTTTAAATTAAAATCAGCTGGTATTACAGTTCCAAGAGTAGCGTTAAGGGTTACTGACTCATTTCCAAATGGACTTGGTTTATCCATTACAATATCAATTGATATTGATTGGTCTTCTTTAACACTTGAAGTTTCTGAACCAAACTGTATAACAGTCGGCTTTTCTTCTACTACATTAAGATTTTTTTTAATCCAATGTTTATTGTAAAAGAATGGGAAATTATTTTCTATTGTTAGAAATCCAGGATTATTAAAACCAATATCTACCGTCTCAGTTCCATACTCCACAAATTCTCCATCAAGTGTATAGAAGACAAGTCTTTGCTCAAATATCTGGTCTCCATAAGTTAAATTATCTCCCTCTATTTTTAAATAAACAAGGTCTGCATCGTAATTATTTAATTCAAGTAAGTATTTACCTCTTTTCTTGGCATAGACGTTTTCTTCATTGTATACAAGAGGGGTTGTTTTTATAGTTCCAATATATTGAGTTAATCCAGAATTTTTATAAACTTTTATTGAAAGATTATCGGTATGTATAATTGTTGAGTCTACAATTCCATAAATTCTAAAATCCCTTGATGTGTTTCTTTCTTTTCTAAATTGTTCAGCAAGGTCAAAGTTGTTATCGTACTGACTTTTTTTAATTTGATTAAAAGTTTTTTGCAAGCTAACATTTAAAAAAATGTCACTTACACCCTTAATAAGGATGTCCTCACTGCCTAATACTATTTTCTTTTTATCATCCATTAAACATCATATTGATTTGAATTATCTTCAATAAATGCATTCCAAACTTGTGCTGATGGGTCTCCACCATAATCTGTATTCATACCATGACTTACCCTACCACCTGGGCCTCCTATGTGGTCTGTCTTTAAGTACCATGTGGGAGGGGATGTAAGTGCGGTCTTAGCAATATCAACGTATTTAGCATAACTACCATTAACTGCTCCATTATATGCTATTCTAAGCTCATATTTTGCTAAGTCATATCTATTTGTAACTACGTTAAAACTTGCATTTCCTGGGAGTGAATGAACGCACCATCCAACAACATCTTGCGGGTTTGGGGCCCCAGCCGTATCAGATGGGTTTGGTGCTACAACCGATTGACCTGGTGCCAAGGTTATTAATCCACCAGGTGACACATATGCACCGCTTGGATTCATTATTGGACCTCTAAATGCACTATAAAAGGTAACTGTTACATCACCTGTATTTTTTAAAACAAAACTATAACATCTCGCTGGAGAGAGTCCATCAGCAAGTCTTATAGAAGTGGGGATAGTAAATTGAGCTGGGGGGTTAAGATTATCTGGATTTGAATTAATTATTCTATAAGCCTCAAGGGTTCCTCGCTTTATTGATGCATTATTGTCAAGCACAAGAGCGACATCAATATTATTTAGATTATAAATATCATTTGCATGTGTTTCCGAACCCCAAAGATTTCCAGAGACAATTGATGTCGTTGTTCCAGGTCCAGGGTTTTCTGAGTTACCACCAAGTCCAATTCCATATGTTATATCTGGACCAAAATATGTATCACCACCCCAAAGGGTTCTCATTATTCTCGGCCAACCACTTGGCTTGAGAAAATATCCATAACCAGCTTCAAATCTTTGATATTTTTCTCCATCAATGACTTTTGATACTCCAGCAAATCTTATGTATCCAGGATTTGATGGTTGGTATCCATTTGCGTATTCTTCATTCCAAGCAACCCCTTTCTCATATTTATACATAAAATTCTTAGTAGCTACTTGAGATATTCTATTTGGAACCCATACACCAAAAGCTGACTGCGAACCAAATCCACCCGCATTTATATCAGATGCTATAACTTCATATCCTACAAGGTCACCGTCATTATAAGCAGGCTCATCAAGATACCATATAGTTGGGTCAGAAGATGGTGTCCTATCTCCAACATATTGGTATCTTTCGTCAGTGGGTTTTTTGGGAATAGAATATGGTTCTGGATAATCTACAGTCCAAGGTTTTTCGTATGGAAAATTGCCAAGACCTTCTTCTGGAAATGGCATTGGAGATGTGTCTGGAACTGATGGCGAGTGGTTTAGGTCAAAGTGACTCTTAGTAAAAAAACCAGAACCATTCCAAGCATAGATAGAACCTGTTTTTCTGTCTACTTTATCATTTGAATAAACCTTTAGTTGATATGCTGACAGCCAAACTCCCCTATGATTTGTTGGAACTCCATCTCTATCTGTTTTGAATCCGTTGGGGTCATATATATTTGCTGGCAATTTAATAACTGGACATCCGAATTTATAAAATTCTGCTTTGTTTTTTATTTGAGCAAATTCAAGGTGCCAATTAAATTGTTGACCAGAAACTTTATCTAAGTCATTGGGTATTTCTGCAAGTTTTATTTCTGTCTTAGGAAAATCTTGTTTAGCCATGTTCCTAATTTCTATCTTAACACTATTTGCGGCATTTTGGGAAACAGCCGATTCAAGTCTTGTGGGACCTACTGCCATTGGGGGGAGGATATAAGTAGTCCACTTCTTAAGGTCCATGTTAACAGTTATATCAAGCTCGGTATATCCAGTTTGAATTGTCCCCCAAGCTGGGACTACATCAATAGGAAATTGCTTAAAAGAAAAGTTTGGTATTTGGTCTATGATAGCATCTTCGTCTGGTGGAAATGGAAAGAAATTTAAAGCAATTTCATCTCTTGTCAACCCTTGTTTAAGAAGGTCAACTTCAAACATTACTATTTGAGTTCCTACAGGAGCATCATAAATAACAAATTCTCCCTCATCATTAGTGGTTGTTACATATTTATATTGGTCTGGTACCGTTGTAAACTGAGAAGCAGACCTCAATAATTTATTTTTATCTAAATCAAATGATTCTATATTGAAGTATTCACTCTGTTGAGATGATTCTTTTAAATTAAGAAAAATTCTATCACCATTATCAGTAACAGACGCAGAATTTGGATAATCATCAGATGGGTTAAATATACCAATTGGAACATTTCTGAGTGGAATTCTTATATTGTTGCCTTCTGAATCTTTAATATTTTGTAGTGCAAGTAATCTACCAAAAACAACGCCAGTTGTAGCGTCTTGTTTTGGCATACTATTCACAAGATTATTATAAACATTAAGTGTATCAAGGGTTCCAAATGTTCTACTTAATTTTATATTAACATAATAATCATCAATCTCCTTATTCTCTGAAAATACAAAATCTAAGTGCGCTGGTACTGGGGGTGGATTTGGATTTGCAACAACACCTTGTTCTGTAAGAATAGTAGAACCAGTGTTTAGTGCCTCGGTAACTTGTAAGCTGAAATCTGAACGAATTGAGTTTATCTTTGTCTCACTAAGAATGTAAGAATACTCTCTTACATAACAATGCCCAGTAACATAATTTGTTGATAGACCGCTAAGTGGTACGTAATTATTTTCTGAGTTTAAAGTCCAAAGGTTTTGCCCATCAAATGTAGTTAGATTAATTGGTATATTAAAACTATTAAGCCACACAATGGTAGGGATATATAGAATATCTGGCTCCCTTGATAAAATGTCAGTAACCGAACTAAGATGGGTACTAAAGAATACCAAAGTAGTCCCAGATATTGTTTCGGTTATTTTTATTTCTTCGTGCTGAATACTCATTATTCTTTTATTCTAAATATAGGCAAAGAAAAAACTGAGATAAATAGTTAAAAACAAAAAATGCCAGTTTTTATTATTCTGGCATTAATTTGACTTAGGTTGTTATTGCTGTATTATTTGCGGAACCAGAAGCTGTCCTAACCAAAATATCTTTCTCTGGAATCTTAATTTCAAACATGGATATTGGTGTGCCGAATATAGCATTATCAATATAGGCCATTTGCGTTCTAAATGCACCAGTAGATGGGTCTTGTGTTCTATTAAAGGCAGCTTGTGAATGTCTTGTCTGCGAATATCCACCACCCTCCATATTAAAAAATCTGACATCAACCACATTTATTACACCAGGAATATCTCTTAGAAAATCGGTAAGCTGAGAAACATATATATTCTGATTCATCTGCCACTTTTCAACATCAAAGTAATTTTTAACTGAATTTATAGCCTGAGCCTTAACTTCGCTTGCATTAAATGTTTTGTCAATAAACAAATCAACTTCCACTTGAATGTTGACTATTTTTCCATCATTTATTTCAACATAATCATTTATCATTCTGTAAGGAACGAGGTAGCTCTGAAGATTACTTTTAACAATAGAGGTAGAGACATCTACTAATTTCCCAGCACCATCTCTGGTTAATACATACATTTTTACTTTATTATCCTCAACTTTTCCAAATATTCTAAATGGAGCTCCGAACTTACCTGGCATTTGAAATGCCCTGGCAACATAGTCATCAAGTGTTACAGCTCTATTTTGAGCATTGTAGTTTGATGCAATGTAGCTTTTAATTTCCTCAACAGAAGGAAGCCCAACTCCACCAATAGCTGGAATTGGATTATTTGCTCTTGTAGATGATAAAACACCCTGTATCAAGGTTAAATTAGTACCTAAGGATTGACTTTGAATATTCGATACTTCATTCAATACATTAGAGCCAACATTACTCAAAGGCCCACCACCTGCTCTATACTTAACGAAAATTGTAGAATTAGGCGGAACCTGTACACCGAGTGCGGTGTTATTTAAAATAACAGATACATCAAGGGCACTTGAATCTGGGCACTTTACTGTATTGGTAAGACTATCAATATATGATTCATAAGCATCGTAGTCTTCAACACCACCACCAAATGTTAATACACAAGAGCCATCAGATAAAAATTCTTTTTCAAATCTTTTTTCTACTTCAACATATCTACCAGTTTTAACTCCATTAACATCATCAGCTGTATCATCCTCCATAAATATTTTATCAGTAGGAAGACTGTCAACTTCAAAATATCTTAAATTAAAATCATTAAACTCTGAATAACTCGGTGTTCTATCAATACCAGTACCATTAAGAATTATAACACTAACTATTTCAAGAACATTTTTATCTGGTAATTCTATTTGATAGAATGGTCCAGCTTGTGTTGATGTAACTTCGGCTTTAAATATCTTGGTAACACCAGCCTTAATCTTTTCTCTCTTAATTATCCTATATCTAATTAAATCTTGATTTCCGTTAAAAATTGGTTCTATAATTCTATTGGCAATACCATCTTCACTAAAGTCACTTGAGAAATCAATTTCGTTAACAGTTTCAAAAACTTGTCCAGCGCCCTTAACTTTAACTCCACTTCTATAAACTGGTAGGTAACTTGCGTCTGGACCATCAGCTGTAGGTGGAACCTCGATAATTATATCTGCTACACTCATTGCTGGTCTAACACCAGGTGGTTTATATCCAAAAGTTTTAGCAAGTCTATAAACAGACCTTCTCTCTTGAACTCCGTCAATAAAGAGCTCATTATATTTTTTGTCTGTAGCGTAAGATAACAAATCTCCAACATAAGCATTAAGTTCAAGTAACGCCATACCTGGAGATGTAACGTTAAAATCCTGCCACTGCTCTGGAAAGAAGGTTTTAAGATAATTAATCAAATCTCCTCTTATAGAAGAAAAATCTCTACTTAAATAATTTACTGTTACAGTTTTCTGAGCCATGTTCTATTTTTTAAAAATGCACATTATTTTCTGCATCTTCCCCTGCTTCAACGGGAACTACAATGCTTACGCTATCATTAAATCCACCGAGATTAACAATTTTGTAAATTATTAATACTTCAAGCAAATTCTCTTGTTCATCAAAGTTAAATTTGATGTCAGTAACCTCTATTTCAGATATAAATTCTGCTATTTTCTCAATAAGCTCTCCTTTGAGTTTTACAGCAGAAATATCATCCCATGGTTCAAAAATATAATCCCATAAAGGAGAATACAAAGCGTTGTTCATAACTCTATGCCTTCTCTTTGTAGTAAGAAGAGAAATTAAATCCGTTTGAATTGCCTCTACTGTGGTCTTATTTGACATAAAAACACCACCTTCTTGAGTCTCTTTAAATGGAAATTTGATACTTATTGGCATATCCGCAATTTGTTTTAATATAAATAGGCCAACAAAAAAAATAAAGAGTTACCCTGACCATAAAAAAGAATTACTGAATATTTATAATAAAACAGTTATGGGAGTTTTTCGAATATATCCTTCTAAGTCAAATACAATAGCGAGCGGGGCCTACGTCAATTACAACTCTGGCCAAAATGCGGTTACAGACCTATGGTACGGTGGTGGTGGCGGTGATTCAGCTATTGAGAAAAGAAACTCTATAAGCAGATTTATTGTTCATTTTGACCTTGATGAATTATCCAGCAAGCTTGCCTCTAAAGAAATAAACCAAAACCTTATATCTTCGTTTAGGCTAAAAATGACCAACGCAATACCAGGTGATAGGATTCTTGAGCCCGAATATGAATTTGACGTACTTGATAAAAGGATTTCGGCCTCATACGACCTCATTGTTTTTCCTATAAATAAGGATTGGGATGAAGGGAGAGGTTATGACCTTTATCATGAAAATTATCTTGTAAAACAACATGGAAATCCCCTAATAACTGGATACTCTAACTGGAACTCGGCAACACTTGCTATCACTTGGGATGAGCCAGGTATTTATGAAAATCCAACCGCATCTACTGCAGTTACATATTATTCAACTCAACACTTTGATATTGGTAATGAGAATATTGATGTGGATGTTTCAACCATTGTGTGGGACTGGCTTAGTGGTGTTTCGGAAAATTATGGATTAGGAATTGCTTATAGAAGGGATTATGAACTCTTAAGCACTGACACAAGGTACATAGCATCATTCTTTACCGAAAAGACAAACTCTGCATTTAAACCATATATTGAAGTTGTTTATAATCAGTCATTCCAGGATGATAGATTACAAGTTTCTAATAATAGAACGTCAAGATTATTCTTATACACATTTAGCGGAAATAATGCTGTAAACTATTATTCAGCAGGAACCGTTGATATTCAAACAATAGCTGGTGCTTCAGTTTTTACTGGACTCACTCCTACTCAACTCGAAACAGGAGTTTATTATGTTGATGTGCTTATGAGTTCCGCTAACCGTGGAGAGCAGTACAAAGATATTTGGAGAGATATAACATTTGTTCCAGGAATTGATGTGCAGACAGTTACACAAGTGTTTACAATAAGGGACAACTTTTATTTAAGCAATGTCCCAGAGGTTAATGATTATTCTATTTCTGTATATGGAATCAGTGACAATGCTATTCTATCGCTGGGAGAAACTCATAAAGTATTTGTTGACCTAAGAGTCAACTATAGCAGCAGAAATCAACCTAAAACAGCATATGATATAAAGTATAGAATGGTTATGAATAATCAGGATGAAGTAATTCCTTGGACCAGTATAAATCAAGCGGTTATAAACAAGTGCAAGACAAATTACTTTGTGCTTGAAACTGGGTGGTTACTACATAACCAAACTTATAAAATTGAGTTTAGAGTTGATGAATTTGGAACTAAGAGAGTTCTTCCAAATTCGCTTACATTCAAGGTTATAAGGCCTGATGGATTTCAAGTTTCTTAGTAAGAATATCTAACGCTTTCATGGTGGCGAGGTATATATTTCTACTTCTGGACGAATCAAGAATTATCTTTTTTACAATAGTTTCATCAGGAGTGCATACAGATATGTATATTGTTCCTGGAGGATTTTCTGAAGTTCCATATCCATTAATATCAGCATAACCCGTTGTTGCAATGGAGTAGTCGGTTCCCATAATTTCCCTTATCCTTTCAGCCATTCTACGAGCCACTTGCTCGCTAACTTCAGTGTAAGATTCTATGAGAGATTCTTCTACACCAAGAATATTAATCTTTGCTTTATTGCTATAAACTATAAGAGAACCCTCAAAATAATTAGAACTACCAGGTACGGAGGTAAGTAAATTGCTAATATATCCTGCAGTACAACTTTCGGCAGTTGATATTTTACTTCCATTTTTTTTGAGGGCATCTCCGATGTTACTGATTAGTTTCATTGTCTTATCATTTACTTATATCCGTTATTCTTTAGGTCATTTTCTGATGGTATTCCCACAACTTCTTCACAGGACTCGCATACCTTTCTAAGTTTAGAAGCGCCTACTCCAAAGTTAATATCTTTTATAATATAATTAGAATGTTTACACATTTTTCTTATATTATTTAACTCTTCTTCTGCTTCTCTAATCAATATTAAAAGCTCTTTTGCTCTATTTTTAATATAGTTATTATCCATAGTTAGATTTTAACTCATATCAAGAAATAGAGGAGTTTTTTAATAAACCACCATTTTTTAGTTAATTCTTACGTGATTTGATATAATTCTCTGAAGATTTCCATCAACCGTGTAAGAAGAAATTTCATCTGACTGAGGAGTGGGTACCAGTGGTTTTTGAGGGGTATGAATATGATTTAGCAATACATTTATTATCAAATCCAATAACTTAATTAATTCATCCCCAAGAACCGCTGGATGGAGTGTGTTAGCAAGGTCTCCAAAAGATTTTAAATCTTCATTTATTTCAAAGTTGGCCAATCCAGCATCTCTAAACTTTCCCCTAATAGAATATAGATTGATATTAGTAGAAGTTAAATTTGTTTGAGAATATCTTGGAATTAACTCCTTATTTTGATTGACATCGTTTTCCTTTTGAATCATTTGAAATGTGGAAGGTGTTTCTTCATTTATTTCAAGTGTCCCCTTTTTAAATTTTCCAGCAACTAAAAAAACTTCTCTTGGTCTAAGAATCAAGTCAGCATCTGTACGACCCTGCAGGGCAATGTCTCCCTCTTTTGGTAAAGCAGAATATGCCTGAATATTATTATCCTTATTTGGATTAAGGTTAAAATTTGTATACTTAAATATACTTTGAGATTCTGCGTAAGCTTGAAATTTTAATTTGAATTGGCTGTTTATTTCTGGTCCAATGTAATATCTTGGAGCTGAATTGTCGCTTGGATTTTCCAGAAATACATAAATCATCTCATCTACCAATGGTATTATATGAAAATGATTTGGCATCATAGGTACACAAAAAGGCAATTGGTCATCTGGAGTATCCCTATCTCTACCACCATTAATTTGGTCATTCTCATCGAGAGAAATAATTCGAGCGATAACCCTTTTCATTCCAAGTGGGTCTTCATTATTTATTACAATAGCTGGGTATATATTTCTTGATGTTTGATTTCCTTCTGAAAAAACACCACTCATAACACCTTGGCCCTGTAGGGTTGCTCTTGCTAATTTATCTATTCCTGGCATGTAATTATTTTTTTATTTGTTCAAATATCTTAGCCTGTTCAAGCTCAATAGCATCATACTCAGTAAATAATTGTTCAATAAGAGCTATGCCACTTAAGTGTTCGGTAGTAACACCTTTTTTTGATGCCTTTTCATCAAGGTCATTAAGTGCTGTCTCAATCACATTTTTTTTCTCAATAAGCTTATCAGCCAAAATTTGGGCTTCGGCTATTAATTCTTTTTTACTTTTTCTTTTCTCTTCCATATTAGCTTGCTATTCCAGTTGCTGAGTGAGGAGCTGTAGTAGCGCCTACCACAACAACAGGGCCTCCACCATTTGCACCAGAAGCACTAACAACGGCACCAGGGTCAGTCGCAATATCAACTCTCATATCGGTTTGTATTGCTGTAACTATTTCCTCACAAAGAATTTTTACAAAATTTTCCATAACATTTGGTGTACCTCCAACAAGTGGCCCAGTAGGAATTCCAGCCTCTTCAAATCTTGCGGTTATTGAAGATGCGAGAATCTGGGCATTAAGTCCTGGCCTGGTCTTAGCAAGTAAAATTTGTGGAATACTGGGCTTAGGAACAGGAACTCTATCTTCTTTTAATAAAAATAAAAGAAAGTCTGCTACTTCTTCTGATTTTTGTAAATCTTCATCTATAGGTATTACGGCCATTTTTTTTGTTTTATTGGTTAGTGGCTGTGCCAAGAATAGTTGCGAGAGCTGTGGCAGCTGCGGCATATCTCTTGGCTTTATTTGCTACTTCTATAGCTTCTCCTGCCTTGTTGAATATTGCAAATTTTTGCTTAATTTTATCAGCTCTTCTTTTTTGTTTTTCAATAGCTGTTCTCGCAAAGTAATTTGCAACTAATCTTTTAAATTCTTTAATAGTAAAAACAAGAAGCATTCTAAGCAACTCTTTTAGCAAAGCATTAACAAGACTTCTAAAAAATTCTTGTTTTTCCAATGGGTCTTGGCTTACATCATTAGATGTATTCATAATGTCACAATTGCTATATGCAACATTTGAAGGTGATAACCCTATTCCAGCTGGGGTAGATGATACTACTGTAAAAATGGGGCCAAGGAATGGAAATACAAGAGAAGAGATATAATTAAAGAATTTTATCATCATAATCTCATAGAAACTTTTTCCTATTGAATTTGAATTTTCTTCGTTATTAATTCTTTGCCCTTGATTCTTTACGTGCTGAACTAATATATTTAAACTCTGTGCTGGGGTTGGAGGGATAGTTGAGCTTGCTGTAAATTGACCACCGCCCTCAAAAATATAAGATGGATTTTGTGGAAGTGTCACCTTAACATCTTGACAACTTACTTCAAATATAACTTGTCCAGCTTCTAATTGTTTTCTAAGAGCTACTCTATTATATTCAACATCTTGTTGAAGTACTATTGGGTCACTTGAGAGGCTAAATAAATTTTCACCACATATAGCGTCTTCAAATAATCTATTTCTCTCAGATGCACTTGAGTTTAAAGTTACTGCTGCAGGTCCATCTTTTGGCCCAAAAATCATAAACGTTAGATTTTTTGCCATTTGTTGTTTCTGTGCTTGAAGGAATGTTGTTGGCACCAACCCAGTAAGATAAGCTCTATTGCTTGTTTTATACTCATCTTTTTGCGCCTGAGTAGCTGTAGGATTATTTGTAGAGGGTAGTTGTATCCCCTTCTGTCCGATAGAATCAGCTACAGCGTTGATTACATTTTCTTCTAAAAATGTCCCAGTTTCACTGAATACCTTATCCAAAAATAAATTAAATATTAATTCTGGGTCAACACCCATTGCCCTCATTACCTTAAGCAAATAGTCAAAAGTTGAAATTTGCTGTGATTTAGGTATATTTAGATGAGTGTCAATTGGTAGTGACAATAGACTTTTCATTGACCCTATTTTAGATGTCAATTCAGCCTGTGCTTCGGTAAGTGGTGATGATACTGGAATATTTAATGGCATGGCTATTACTTATCTTCCAGGTCTTCGTCTGGCATTTGGTTGTCTTTTTCTTCTTCTTCCTTAATAGCATCAATTAATGCCCTCTTAGTGGCATCATTAAGATTTACATCAATGCTTGGAGTGGAGTTTTCTTTATAAACAATACTCTTTATTTCTTTAGCCAGGTTAGCTATAGCATCTGAAGCATTAGATGCTTGCTTAAGAAATTCTATGGTGTTTTTACCCATTAATACAAAGCTTTCGGCAGAGTCCATTTGAGCATCAGCCCTCCTATATCTATCAAGGGCCATCTCTCTTTCCTCCAGCTTGTACTTATAAACCTCTGAAACGAGCTTTTCATAAAGCTCCTTAGTTGGGTCCATCTTCTTATTAGAAGGGTTATTTCCAGTGTTTTGGTTTGTATTATCTTCCATGTTAACGGTTTTTAATGTTTCTATAAATAGAGCTCAGAAAAAAACTGCGTCAACCAAGGATAAATTCACTTTTTATGAGTGCATAGATTTTTCTGAACTTTTCTATTGATTCTTCAAATTCTCTATCAGTTACCCCAGAATAATCTTTTAAAAATTCAATGGTTTCATGTCTATCCCAATCTTCTATATTATCACCTATAAGGTGAAAATTACACAATATGTATATAATAGTATGACATATAGATATATCTGACTCTTCTTCTTCTGGAATTACGAGCATTTCATCATTTAGAGTGTCAATCAAAAAATGATAAAATGAGATGCAATTGTCCCTATCAATGTCACAGCTATTATCATCGAAAATAGTTTCGAGTATCAGTAGAAATATATCTTTCTTCAACTCCTTGTTCATTGTTAATAAGGAAAAATATCATCATCATAACCATAATACCTATCTTCATGTTCATCAATAAATTCTTGCTTTTTAAGCTTATATAGAATTTTGAATCTGTGGAGGGAATAAGTAATATCTTTTGTTTCAAGGTTTGTATGTTCCTTGATTAACTTATATACAGCGCTCTTAGAATAAACGCCTATTAATTCGTGATTTTTAAATATGTCTACAATAGCTTCTGCTACTTTAGCATCATTTTTTGAAATATCTGGTCTTGATATTTCATTCTCGAATAAATCGGTAATGTGTGTAAACAAAGCATATGAACTATCAAGGTCCGATTCTTCATCAATTTCAAAAAGAGCAAGCTCTTCTGCCTCTTCACTATGATTATCATAATTAAGAGTAGTCTTTGAACTCTTGTCAACTTCCTTCTTTTTATTTTGAAGGTAGTGCTTTGCTACTGTACCGTAAAAAGAAAAAGACTTAGTATTCTGTTCTGGGTCAAAGTTGCAAAATTTCTCTAAAACATGAGACATGCAATCATTGTGAAGCGTTTTAACGTCAACACCATTCCTGAATAACTTAAAGCTGAATATTATATTTTCAACGAGTCTGGTTAATGGTTTGTGTATCTTAGTTCTAAATATTTCTTCTTTTTTACGTATAATATCAAGTCTGTTGGTGTGGTCCACCATAGATTTGTTTGTAAGGATAAAATCATCATTTTTTTTGATGATTCTGTGTCTTGGATTTATTTTATTCTTCTCGACACTTTTTTCTACATCTTCAAGATGCTTATCAATCCTATACTGATAAAAATTAAAATCATTCTTTAGATACTCCCTAACTGCATCTTCAGTTTCCGCTGTCCAATATTCCTTCTTTTTCGTTACACTCTTTTTATTGCTCTTGCGGCTGTTCATATACTTTATTTCTATCTTGGTCAAAAAAGTATTCTTTCTTGGCAAGGTCAACCCAAAACGAAGTTTCCTGAGCAGTGATACCACCCTTTTCAATTGGTAATGATGTTATGTTGCTTGGAACCTTGGAGGATGAATGATTAAATTCTTGTGTGTTATTAACTCTAAAATCGTATCCGATTCTTGGAATTGTCATCATCTTAATATCATCATAAATCATTCTTAAGAAAAACTCATAGTAATGACTTATTTTAATGCTCTCCTTCATTGGATAAAATTTACCTTCTCTTTCCTCGCTATAATTTTCTAAACCACTTACTCTGTAAACACCTCCAAGTGGATTTGCACAATTAAATCTAAGTAACAAATTCATATCAAACTTTCCAGGTTCTTCCGAAATACCTTCTGCCCAACAAGCTTCGTTCATAAGACCTATTAATGCTCCATTTTGGAAATTTCTAATCATAGGTAAGAAAATGCTTATTTCTTCATTTTCTTTCATATACAAATTAGCTATTTTATACCAATTTGCACCAATAGCATCATCAAATTCTACAACAGAGAAAGCTTCGTATTCACCTTCTTTAGCTAAGTTGAATAATTCGTTGAATACTTTTGAAAAATTGCTGATTCCAACTTTTGCAAGACTAAAATCAACACTTCCTTTAGCTTCAATAATTTCTTCAACTATTTTTTCATCCTCATTTTTTGCAACTTTGATGCTTGGCTTTTCGGCTATCTTACTCAAAAGTTCTACTTCTTCATTATTTAAACCGCCATCCAAAATAACAACATCAATTGGATATGTTTGATTGGCCAGGCAAAATAGGCATTCTGCCAATTGACCTTCATGCTTAATCTTATCAATATATAATCCCACGAGGATATTACTTCTTGAAGCTTTCAAGTTCTTTGATTCTTTCATCTTTGTATTCATTTAAAAGTTTGATAATGTTATTTTTTTCTCCTTCTACAGTATATTTACTAAGAGTTTCTTCGTATTTATTCTGGATTTCTGTATTATCCATTTCGCCATTAAGCCATTTATCAATAGCTATTCCGAGAATTTCTGCTGTTTGAAAAATGTCTCCATTGTTACACCAGAATCCATTCTCATTAGTCATATATTCTTTTCCACCAAATGAAGCCCATCCAACTGTATGAGTTCCACAAGCCATTGCTTCAAGTGGAGCGGTACCAAATCCAGCAATGTCATCTGTATATAAATAAAATGCACATGAAGAAAGTCTTTCTGCAAATTGCTCTCTATCCATACCCTCAAGTTCTTGGAATCTAACCCACTTCAGATGTGGATAAAATGCGTAGAATGTTTTAATGATATTGTAGGTTTTTAATTTATTTTCTGGACCTCTATTTGCAGTAAATGCAACCATTGGTAATTTATCAGAAACTTTTGCAGGAACCTTAAAAATATCTCTATTAATTCCTTGATTAAATTGTTTTACATAAAGACCTGGCATAACTGAAACCAAGTATTCTGTAATTGCATCAGAAACAGAAATTACATCTCTGATTCCAAAGTGTTGCCACTTTTCCCCTGGTTGCATTGCATTTAGGACATAAAACCAGCTTTGTGCGAAAATAATTCTCTTACAAGATACTTGCATTGTTTTCTTCATAACATCTGGAAATCCTTCTGGGATTATTAAAAAATCTTCTGGATTAACACTAAGTGGAACGCATTTTTCAGTAGTTCCATCATTGAATATGATTTCTCTATCTCCAAGAGGTAAAATTTTGATGTTTGAGATGTCAAAATCAACCCACTTAGGGTTAAATCTATCGAAAACATCAACTTGTTTTTTTGCTTTTGTTGAAGCTTCATAAGAAGCTCTTTGGTCATGTCTTGGCTCATATACGAGTGAGACATCAAATCCATTGTCGCTTAGATTTTTTGCAGCTCTAAGGAGAACTCCAATACCACCGCTTGGTGAATTCATTGGTGGACAATAAAAGTATACTTTAAATTTATTGTCTCTGAGTTTACCGATAGCATTGTCGATAATCTCGTTTTGTGTAGGTTGTTTAACCTCTACTTGTGCTTCAGCGCTTTTTTCCATGAAATATATTTTATTTCGATTAAACCTTAAAGTTTTTGTAACGTATCGAAATAAATATATTAAGGGGTCAAAAGAAAGTAAATAGTTTTTAAAAAAAAAGACCAAGGTAAATTACCTTGGTCTTTCTAAATTTAAAAAATGAGAGCCTAACAGCGAGCCAGACTTATGAACTTGTCCAGAGTTGGACCCTGCCTTTCAGCTTTTCAGGTCCTCGTCCTGTTCCTAAATTCCAAGAGCCTGCTTGGTATTGTGCTTGGTCACTCAGGGTTACTGGTTTACTCTCACTAATATTAACCCTTTTTCGTAAGGTTTTTAAGCCTTATTTTCAGTTTTTTTTGTATTAGATGCATCATCAACATCCTTTACATTTGAAAGGTCTTCGCCAACGGTTGTCCCATCAACAACGCTTGAGAAAAAATTTTCATTTGACATGTTGTTAAGCGACAAAGATTCAAGAGTAACATCTCCAAGGTCAACAGATGCTGTATAAGCTACATTGCTCATTTTTGCTCTACTCATAATACCTCTTGTAAGGGTTGCGGAAGCAGCAGTTGCTCCAGCCATAGTAGAAGAGTAGTTAATTGAATTTCCTGCAGAGATTCCATATCTACTTGCGGCCAAAATAGCATCTTGATTAGCTCCCATATAGCTAAATGTCCAAGCTCCACCTTTTTCAAGTTCGTTGATAACTTTCTTAATTGACTCTGAGTTATGTTCTTTTGAAGAGTTTTCTTCACCATCGGTCATAACAACAACAAGGGCTGTTGAAATGCTATTGCTATTGGTATCCTTCTTAGCAAGTTGAGCTTTAAGGTTTGAGATTCCAACTCCGATGGCATCATGTAAAGCTGTACCGCCTCTTGGTGGGAATTCATTTCCATTGAAGTCCTTAACCTCGGAGATAGGCTTATTCTCCATAATTGTATCAATTTCTGTATCGAATACAACAAGGGAAACGAAATATCTTTGTTCTGGATATTTTTCTTCAAGGTGTCGGATAGTTCCAAGTTGTTCATTCAATCCTCTGATTGTTGAATCCCAGCATGAACTCATAGAGCCACTTCTATCTAAAATAAGTAGATAGTGTGTATCAAGGCTTTTATTCACAGTTGTTGTGGTAGTTGTTACAACGGTTGTAGTCGTTGTTGTGGTAGTTGTCTTCTTAACAGAAGGCTTCTTTTTTTTGTTTTTAGACATTTTAATTTAATTTAATTTATGTTTTTGTAAATACAGGGTAAAAAAATTTTGGACAAAACAAAATAAATCTTAAAATTATGTTTTAATTGTCCTTTTTTTCCCCAACAAGCAATTCCTCTAAGAAGCTTGGCTTAATATCAGAAAATAATTTAAAGCTATGTTGGGCACTATCCCAGGAGTTAAATGGTTGTTCAATTTTAATTAAAACCTTTCCATTTGGAACATCTTGGATTATTTCAGGAACGCAATCAATTAATACATCACAATAATTCCATTTGTCATATTCATTCTCAACGCATCTGAAATATCTTGTTCTAATTCCGTGAGTTGCGAGAAAGTGAAATGTTGCCTGCAAAGCTTGTCCACCATATGTTGTCAATAAAACTGTTTCATACAACTTATTTTCAATTCCATAGGCTTGGATTTTATTAAAAGCATCAGCCGCCCCCTTATAGGTTTCGGCTTGTCCAAATATACTAAATTGATATTTATTAAGCATGAAATCTTGAAGGGCCTCTTGTGGATTCAACATTGTTTCTCCATCCATAGACAGAACTTCATTAAATTTATAATGATTAGTTAAGTCATATGACTTAAGTGGGAGGGATATAAGCTCATTAGTTTTGAGTTCAATCCTCTTATCAAGGTCATCAAGTTCTTCTGCAGTTTGTTCTTTAACTTGCATATCCTTTGTCATCTCTACGAGACTTGGATTATGAATAAAAATTTTTCTGTACTGCTTATCAAACTGCTCGTACATGTCACGGATTACACCGTCTATATTAATTCCTACTGTTTTCATACTTTAATATAATATTTACCATCGACCAAGACTCCTTTTTTCATCTCGGTATCTGAATATTCTCCATCATGACCTTCTTCTAAAAGATTTTCTACTTCTTCTTTGCTTTTAAAAGAAAGTTTTTTGTCATTTGTAAAATCCCAAAGCAAACTAATTGATAATTCATGCCATGCAGCATAATCACCGCTTATTTGAACTGCTAAATCCACTTCTTGTGCTTCTTTTTTCATAATTCAATTATTCAAATGTCGTATATTCTCCATCACTGAAATAAATCAACTGACCTTTTCCGTTTGGGTGGATGATTGCATGTGCATGGGCCCACTTGCTCGCCCCTTTGTTATAATCAAGTCTTAATTTGGTTGAGGTTCCAACTTGAATTACTCCATCCTTTCTACTTGGTGCATGCGAGTGCCCGACAATCATCTTTGTATTAAGCTGACGATATTGATTCACAGAGCCCCTACTTCCCCCAGAACCAATATGTCCATGTTGACCGACCTCCCACTCATGTATTCTATGGCTATCACTCAATCCGAGTGTAATCATATCTGGATATTGTTGATTTATTAAAAATGGAATTACTCCATTTGGAGCCTTTCTATTTAGAATCAAAGAGGCATACTCCATGTAGGCTGGATAGTTGAGTGGATTTCTCTCCTTTCTCCAATCAACATCACGAAGCCATCTATCAAGAAAATCATCATGATTACTTCTAACAATAATTGTTTTATATTTCTCAAAAGGCTTAAGACCATTGAGCATACTGTTAATTTCATCCTTAAGATTACTGCGACCATCAACTGCTTTGAAGTAGGCGGCAAAGGCATCATTTCTATCGTGATGACTAATTGAAGTGCCATCAAACACATCATGAAGAACAACCTGCTTTGGCTTAAGTTTTTTCATGAGTTCATTTAATGTAACATCAACAACTTTTTCGTCATGTTCGCCAAAGTGCATATCACCAAGGACGATTCCATCAATCTCATTAATTCTTGTTATTTCAGATTTGCCTTCAAATTCCCTGGTAACAAAACTAAGTCCATCAACTATGTTAACCTTCTTATTTCCGCCAGCAAATTCTACCTTATAATATAGGTCATAAAAGTTTCCATCATCAGTAGCTGTAACGCATCTTGTAAAAACTTTATTCTTATCTTTTACTTCAACAACAACAAATCCAAGAGTGTGATGAAATTCTCCTTTTTTTCCAGATTTAGAATCTGTGTAATTAGGTATTGTACAGGCCCCTGTGGTCATCATCTTTTTTTCTGGTCTTCCCTCAAGTACATCAAGAGTTTCTTCTTGTACTTTTGGGTGTCCGAATATACAAGACTCTGAGCCACTAAAACCTTTCATACCCGTCATTGGGGTTTCGGCTGTTGGAGAAACTTTTACATCGCCTATAACAACAAGATGCTTATGAATTTTTTCTCTATTAGCGTACAAATAAGGAATTGTTCTTGAATGCCAGGTGTCAAAATCCTTATCGGAAAATACTGAAGTTGGGTTTTTATATCTACCAGCTATAATACATATTTCAGCATCTATAAACTCAGCATAAGCTTCTATATTTCTCAAGAATGGCTCATGAACTGGTGTGTTATTTTGGGCCCAGGTGATTATAAACCTATCTGACTTTTTATTGATTTTTGCCTTTTTTGCATCCTCATACTGAGGTGAGGTAGGTTCTATTGGATTTGTAAATCCAAGTTTTGCTGCCCAGCTTCTGGCGGTTCTGCTGGAAACCCCTGTATATTCGGCTAATAGCTCTTCTTTTTTATCCCAAGATATTCCTCGGTCGGTATAGATTTCCTCTATCTTGAGAATGTCATCCTCAGTTAGTTCGTCAAACTTCATAAATTAGTGTTTCTGAAATTATTTTTGTCTCTCAACTGCAAATTAATGCAAAAAAAATCAAATAGACAAATTTTTAATTATTTTTTATGAAGAAACTTAAGATTTAATCAGCGATTTGAGAATTATGCTACTCAAATTTTAAGTCATGCTTAACCATTCTTTCAACGAGTTCATCAAGGTCAATTTTAGCTTCCCAACCAAGTTTTTCCTTAGCTTTATTTGGGTTGCCTATAAGCCTATCGACTTCAGCGGGTCTAAAATATTTGGGGTCAACCTCCACGAGTAATTCGCCTGTTAATTTATCATATCCCTTTTCATCGACACCCTCGCCCTTCCACTCAATTTCCCAACCAAGATGCTTAGCTGTCATCTCAACAAATGTTCTCACCTTATATGTTTTTCCTGTGGCTAATACAAAATCATCTGGCTTATCTTGCTGAAGCATTTTCCACATACCTTCAACATACTCTTGTGCATGACCCCAATCACGTTCTGCATCAAGATTTCCTATTTTAAGAACTTTTCTTTTTCCCTTTTTTACTTGGACCAGGTTGGTTGTAATTTTTCTGGTAACAAAGGTTTTTCCCCTTCTCTCACTTTCGTGATTAAATAGAATTCCGTTACAAGCAAACAATCCATACGATTCTCGATAATTTTTAATAATCCAGAATCCATATAACTTAGCCACACCATATGGGCTTCGAGGATGAAATGGTGAATTTTCATCATATAGACCATTCTCGTTTTTATTGTATTCCATCCCACCATAAAGTTCTGATGTAGATGCTTGATAAAACTTTGCCCTTGGACAATGCGCACGCATTGCTTCTAATATTGTGAGAGTTCCGAGTGCATCTACACTTGCTGTGTAGTGAGGAACTTCGAATGATACTGCAACATGAGATTGAGCTGCCAAATTATAAATTTCATCTGGCTTTATTTCAGCGATGAGTCGCATTATATTTGTAGGGTCTGTAATATCACCATGATGAAGATGCAGGCGTTCATGGTCCATGAAATGTTCAATTCTTTCTGTATTAAAGGTGCTGGCCCTTCTCATTGTGGCATGAACTTCATATCCCTTTTCAAGCAAGAGTTCCGCCAGGTATGAGCCATCCTGACCCGTCACGCCAGTGATAAAACTGACCTTTCTCTTTTTTTCTTTTATATTTCCCATTTGTATTCGTATTGCTCTAAAATTCCACTTTCTGGTTTAATCCATTCTAAAAATTTAACTGTGTCAAATTTATTAAAAGCTATTCTATTATTACTTCTAAGAGATGGGCTAAATCCAATCCCCTTCAATTTATTGATAAGAAACTCATTATCCTCTTTTGTAAAAGAATCAGTGCATAAATAAGCGTTTCCCTCGCTGGTATAACCATCTCCAACAAACCACCAATAACAAGAGAGGGGTGTTATCATAATGTCTTTAGGAACTATCTTTTCTCCATCTGGATACCACCTCTTATTTTCATCAAGCAAATCATGATACATGTTAGATTTTGAGTGCCAACAATTTGTTTTACTACTTTGCCATATTGGGCTGAAGTTTATTGAGCCCAACTCCTGCATGAGCTCTTCTGAGGTTTCTTTGTATTTGAACCCAAAGGTTAGTCTTGCGGAAATTCTTGAACTCTCCGAAAGACACCCATCGCTTAACATAAGCCCATCTAAAACCTCTTTCTCTTTAGTTGTCATATTACAATATCTAAATTTAGAATCATCCCACTTACTTGACTCACTCATCTTTTCTTTTGATTCTTTACTGTGATTTTTGCCAAAAAATGCATTCAATTCTCCCTTTAAACCCTTTTTTTTATTAACCTCTTCAGAATGTGTTCTTCCCTTATTTTTATTACCTCTATAACTTGCAGAGCATTCTCTGGAGCAGAATCTCTTTTTTCTTTGCCTTTTAATTTTTGGGTTAAAGTCAAATAACCCACCACATGATTCACACTTTTTCTTTTCCATGACTTTTTGTTTCTAAATAGTCTAAGAAAATATTTATTCCAGTAATGCCTGTTATAAATGCATATTAAAATTCTTTTCCAAATATGTCAACGCCTTTTGCGTGACTTAATAATCCAATGTGCATGCTTATAAATGGCAAGCTTATATCTATTGAATAACTATCAGCTTTAATCAAAAAACCAATCTGCCAATGTGCATACATCGAAAATCTATATTGTCCCATTACTTAATTGCGTCAATTACTGTTCTACAAATAAACTCTATCTCACTCTTACTAAGTTTTGGATGATTTGGAACGTAGATTCCGCATTCATCAACAACCTTCGCATTGAGTGTCTCGTGTCTTCCATATCTGCTAATGAAAAAAGGTTGAGTACCCATTGAACCGCATATGAGAGGTCTTGTTTCGATATTAGCATTAATAAGGGCTGCAACCGCCTTATCTTTATCACTACTTGACTTAAATATCATAGGATAACAAAAACTTGCCGTAAAAGATTCTTTACGCTCTGTTGGGAGCCAAATTTTATTTTTTTTATCGTAACTTTTGATTGAATTGAGGAAATGATTTAGATTTTCATTTCTTTGTTCAATCCATCCATCAACTTTTTCAAGTTGACTTATTCCTATTACAGCTTGAAGGTCTGTTGAGCGGACATTAAACCCTGGCTCATAGAAAGTGTATAGAGCAGAAAAGCCATCAACACCCCATTTTTCTCTCAATTTTTTTTGTGCTTCTTCGTCAAGGTCTCTATCCCAACCATGACTTCTTAGCATTTTGATTAAATCATAAACATCTTTATCATTAGTACAAACCATACCGCCTTCAATTGTACTCATAGTGTGACCGAAATAAGTAGAAAAAGATGACATAAGACCAAAATTTCCAAGCCTAACACCATCAAATTCTGTTCCCTGACTTTCACAATTATCTTCAAGAAGAACAACTCCATGTTTTTTACACAAGCTAACAATTTTGTCCATATCTGGAGAAAATCCAAGAACAGAAACTAAAATTAATGCTGCTGGCTTATGATATTTGAAAATGTCCTCAAGTTGACCTGTGTCAACTGCGAGATTTCTCATATTACAGTCGCATATAAGTGGGTCAAAGCCTAATTGAATAACTGGTGCCATATCAGTTGCCCACGCAAGAGCTGGTACCACTATTTTGTTGTTTCTTAGATTACCCATAACCTTTAAAGCATAAAGCATAAGTAGGTTTGCTGATGAACCAGAATTTACAAATACAGAGTATTTACACCCAATCCACTCTGCAAACTTTTTTTCATATTCACGAGTTTTTTCCCCCATAGTCAAGCGTGGTGTTGGGTCTTGGGATAACCATTGAATTAATAGTTCAACGTCTTTTTTATCAATTGTATCTTGGACTAATTTTATCATAAAAGGTTTTTAATTTATGTTATTCATAAACTTATTCAAATTATTTTTAATTACAAAATAATTATAAGCTTTAGCAGCATTTATTTCTGTATCAAATGTTCCTATATATTTATGTTTGCCATTATACCATACACTTGCTTCCCATTTATCTTTTTTAGCTCGATATGTTACTCCAGCGAATTGAGAGGAGAATTTCTTAGATATATCTATATTTTTCCAATCTTTTATGTTGTTTAGTTTTGCCTCATATCCATATAACTCATAAGCCTTTTTGTTATATGCCACTGCTGCATCAATTTCTTTTTTAAAATGTCCAACAACTATAGATTTCCTATCAAATCTAACTGTAGCTCTGTAAAGTTTTTGGGTTGATATATAGCTCACTCCCAAGAATTTAGAGCTTGAATCGTGATATTTATGGCCAATTCCATTTTTAGAAATTTTGTCTTTAATTTCCTGACTGTGTATCCTTCCTAAGTTTATTTTTCTCAACTTTTCCTTTGTTTCATCAGATATTACCCTTCCCTTGGTTGCTTTAGATATTTTTTTACTAATCTCTTTTTTCTTTTTTTTTGAGAAACCAGAGCGTGTCTTAATCATTTTATTTTTAACTTCATCCGAAAGATTTCTACCAAGAAGTTTTCCTTTATTGCCTTTAGAAATTTTTATCCTTGTCTCCTCAGACAAAACTCTTCCAGTAGTTCCTTCCCCTCCATCTGTAGCATTAACCAAAGCTCCTACTCCTTTGTCGGCTCTTCCAAGTAGTTTTATGTAAAATTTCTCTGCATAATTACACCTATCTTCATTCTCACAGATTTTAACCAGCCTTATTTCTGGCAACAGCCCCTCTTTTTTCAAAGACCTAATCCAGTTTGTCTTATGAGTTCTTGAGGGGTCTTGCATATGGCCATTCATTAGTCTATAATTCAACTTTTTGGTGGTTTTACCTACATATCTAATTCCCCCAGTCCTTGGGTCAATTAGAAAATAAATTTTATATTCCATAACTATAAATAGCTAAGAAAATTAAATTATTAACCAACCTTTCGTTAATCATGGATTTATTAGAGTTCGTTATTCTGATAATATAAAAAAAGATAATCAATTCAAAATAAATTGTAACTTTTTAGAAGAATTAACGTATAAAATCATGTAAACTTTAAAAATAAAAGTGAAAATGAAAACAATTAAGTTGATGATGGCACTAATGATGTGCTTTGTTACAACGCTGTCTATTGGACAAACAGACACCATTTCTTATAATCAGATTAAAAAATCTGAAAAAAGAATAAAAGGGAATTTTGAAACGTACACCTCAAAAGATGGTTTCTCATATTCTGTTGGTGATACAATTCAATTTGGAACACCATCTGGTACAAATGGAAAATTTGTATACATCCAAAAAATGGATATTACAGGAACTGTATACATAGTTGGCCCAGAGGCTGTAAATACATATGCTGTAATTAAAAAAATATATGTTGGTGGCACTAAGCGTTCTGGGTGGAAAATAACTATTCAAACAAAGGGGTTTACAGTTGTTGACAATTATTTTTTGTATTTAGAAGATGCTATTGCAAATGGAGAAATAAAATCGAATGGTATGACAAGTGATGAGGCGTTATCTGAGTTAAAAAAATGGAAGGATAAACTTGACCTTGGATTAATCACTCAAGAAGAGTTTGACGCTAAAAAGGAAGAACTTTCTAAGTATATAAAATAACATTTAATTAAACTTTTTTAAAGAGAGGTCTTTTGACCTCTCTTTTTATTTTATCCAATTTCATTCTTAATGTGATTAGTCCTTTGTTAGCCTTTTCTATTTGATTTAAACACTTCAAGTATCTTTTAGTAGGTTTTCCCTTATAATATTTTTTAAAGTATTTGGAATTAATTAATTTTTGAGCTTTATCTGCTTTTGGAAATCTGCATAAAAGTCTATCCATATATGAGTGTGTTTGACTTTCATAATATATTTTTTTATAAGCTGTTCTATGCAAAAAATGAGTTCCTATTAAATGTATTTTTCTACATCGCTTACTGGTATGTGAACAAATAAAAAACCATATCTTACCACCGTTGTTTAAATTTGATTGTGTGTAAGTTAATAAAATTCTATCATTAATTAATTTTCCTTTATATGTATAAGATAAATCTACATAATGTTTACCATGCATTATACTATTCTGAACAATATAATCAGAAATTGTTAATGTATGATACCTATCACATAAAATCATAACTAAATTGTTTGCTTCCAGGTTTGTTGTAGAATTGAATATGTAGAACCTATCCCATGATAAAGTCTTGTGGCCTTGAAGTCTGGGAATATATTTTTCATCTTATCAATTGATACATCTTTTCTGAATTGACCGTCTGGCTTTGATGTATCATATTCTATTTCTAAGTGAGCGGCATCGCATGCCCTTAATGCTGTTCTGGCTATATCATCAATAGATACATTTTGTTCTGTTGCCACGTTGAAGCTTTCATAAACTTCTTCTTCAACACACCTCTTTATAATATGTGCAAGGTCATTTGAATGCATAAATTGTCTTAATGGCGTACCAGTTCCAAAGAGAGTTATCTTATCTTTTTTGTATATTTTCGCCTCATGAATTTTTTTAATTAAGGCAGCAACAAAGTGACTATTTTCTCCATACTTATCATGTTCGCCATATAAATTACAAGGAGTAAGATATTGATAATTGGTTCCATGTTCTTTATTGCATGCATCAATTTGTACTGCAAGACATCTTTTTGCATAACCATATGAAAAATTAGTTGGAGTTGGTGGACCATTGTGTAGCATATCCTCTGTCATTGGATATGTTTCAACCATATCTGGATAAATGCAGGTACTTAATATTCCAATAAATCTTTTAACTCCATGAAATCTTGCATACTCTACAAGAAGTGTGTTCATAAGAACGTTGTCTGTAAAATATGTAGATGGGTGATTGATGTTGTCAATTATTCCACCAACCTTGGCAGCTAAGTGAATAACTACATCTGGCTTTAAATCTTGATACATCTGAGCAACACCCCTCTCAGAAGTAAGGTCATAATCTTTTGAGGAAAGATATATTGCATTGGGCATGATTCTCTTTAGTGATTTTCCAACCATACCACTTCCTCCAGTTACTACTATTTTTGAATATTTCATTTGTTAAAAAATTGTATATCACTAATTCCTTTATCATCAATAAAAATATCAGCCTGGAGTTTTACACCAACTCTAAGTTCATGATATTTTAACCCCCATTCTTCAAGTTGTTTTTTTGTTAAATCACTCCAATCTATACCAGTGGAAGAGCCTCTGGCTGTATCAACCTTAATGATGTTTCCATCTTCAAAAAGTTTATTCACTATTTGAATTCTGTCAAAAAATGGAGTTGCGTTTTCATAATCTCCATCTGTGTTTGTACAGAGAGTGCCATCAAGGTCAAAACAATAAGTCATTTAGATGTCATTCTTTTTTCTTAGCTTATCAGCTATAGGTTTTTCGGTTTCATAAACAACCTTAACACCATCGCCAACCATTTTCTCTAAGCTCCTAATTCCTTCAACTAATTGGTCAGCGTGTTCGATAGAAGCAGCTTGGTCAGAACCATACATAGTTCTATCTTTTGTGACATGAAATTCTATGACTTCAGCCCCTCTTGCAACTGCCCCAAAACAAGCAACCATTCCATTATAGTGATTAGAAAATCCTACTTTTAAATTAGGATACATTTTCTTAAGTGTATCAATATAAGAAAGATTTATCTCTTCTGGCTTTGTTGGATATGTACTTGTACACGCCAATATTGAATCAACATTTTTAAGAATGGACATTGCTTTATCAACTTGTTCGTCTGAACTCATACCAGTTGAAACTATAATTGGTTTACCAGTGGAGTTTAATGCATTTAAAAACTCCTTATCTGTCAGCATTGCTGAAGCTATTTTATGATGAGAAACATTTAGATTTTTTTCAACTTCATTCAAAGAATTAATATCCCAACAGGAAACTATAAAATCAAGACCTCTCTCTTTTGTATAAGCTTCGAGCTCCTTATATTGTTCCATTGAGAATTCGAGTCCATTTTTTTGCTCTCTTGTTGTAGTTCCCCATGGACTTTCTCTTGGCTTATCAAGTTCTTCCTTTGAATATACTAATTCAATTGTTCTCTTTTGGAACTTCACTGCATCACACCCTGATTTATGTGCCATGTCAATTAATTCCTTAGCAAGATTAATATCACCATTGTGATTTATGCCTATTTCGGCAATAATGTAAGTTTTTTTCATTTTTATATTTTATTAAATTACCATACTGTTTTTCCACCATCAATAACCATATTTTCTCCAGTCATATATGAGCTTGCGTTAGAGCATAAAAAAACGATAGCCCCCTTATATTCATCAATGTGTGCCATTCGTCCCATTGGAATTATATTGCTTAATTTTTCAACAAATTCTTCAGGGTGATTATTGTAAACTCCAGTCGGACTCAATGCATTTACCCTGATTCCTTTATCAGCAAAATAAACACCAAGATATTTAGTCATACCTATGATAGCCCATTTTGCAGCTGAATATGTGATTGGCTTAACGTTTTGTTGTTCATCTGGTATTCCAGGTTTTTTATATATTCTCTGGTCAGGTGCTATAACACCAAGGTCGGATGCGATATTAAGAATAACTCCTCCACCATTTTTAAGCATTCTATTGCCAACTGCCTGAGAACATAAAAAGGTACCATTTATAGAAGCGTCAATACCTTCTTTCCAATACTCTTCTGTCATATTCTCAAATCTGGATTCTGGTGTTAGATTACCATCGCCTTTTTTGACCTTGGGGTCTTTTGCGGCATTGTTAATTAATATGTCCACAAAAATACCCTTCAATTCAAGGTCACTTAAAACCTTTTCTATGGACTCCTTATTTGTCACATCCATAAAATATGGAATTGTCTTATCATTGCCATATTTGGCATTCAATTCTTTTGACTTTTCTATAACCCTGTCTTCGTGCCAATCGGTCAAAATAACCCTGCCGCCAAATTCTATTATGGCCTCAGCATGTTTTGGTCCAAGCAATCCGCCTGCACCAGTAATTAAAGCTACTTTGTCGGTTAAATCAAACAAATTGTTCATAAAACTTTATATGTCTCTTAATGGTTTCAACTTCTTTACCTTCAGGACCTCTCGCTGTCTGAATTGTAAACATTCCAATATAATTATTTTTTTTAAGAATATCAAAAATAATCTTAAAATTTGTATCACCAGTTCCTGGCTCAACCGTTGATATTGGGCTCTTGGTTCTATCTTTTAGATGAACATTAACTATTTTTTTATTTAAAAGATTAAGATATGCATCGTGGTCATATCCGCATGATGTAATATTTCCTGTGTCATATGTATAGAAAAAATTATTTCTTGAATTTACCAGGCTCAGCGCAATATCTGGGGGAGATTCCATTTCAAAACAGAAGTCTAATTCTGAATATACAGCCCCATAACTTGAAAGTAAATTTATACAATACTCTTGACTATGGGGAGGAAGTTCGCTATCTTCAAGGAGGGGTATGCTTATAGATTTTATATTATTTTTTAGAGCAAAATCACAAATAGGTCTAAGTTGTTCTGACAAAAATTTTTCAGAATAAATCTTCTTATCAATTAAATTATCACAGCATATAGAACTTATTTGGCTTGAGTATCTTTTAATGTCCAAACCCAAACCCCCTTCATCAAAGGATTTTTTTGTAATTATCCATTCAATATGATTAATACCATTTTCCTTAGCATATTCAAACTCCCTCTCCCAATTTTCTTTAGGAAACTCCTGAATATGACCATTCACTGGTGGAAGTAATCTTCCTTGTATTATTCCTGGCTTGAAATGCATTGAACTAATTCTATTAAATTACCTTCTGGGTCTTTACAAAAACATACTTTAAAAGTGCCTTCTTCATTTATTTTGGGAGCATTGATTAAATCAACTTTCTCAGATAGCTCATCAATATTATCGACAGTTATAGCAAAGTGTGTATATCCAAGCCTAAATAAAGTTTTTGGATTATATTCAAATTGATTTTCGGGATTGGAGAAATCAAGCAATTCAACAATTGTTTGATTGTTTTTACCAAGCTTAATAATGTAAGCTTTAACGCCTCTCGGCCCATCAAGTATGCGCTCAAGGAACTCGCCCTCTTCTAATTTCTCGTAATAAACTTCTAACTCAAGAACATCTCTGTAAAATCTTAGCTGTTTATCAAGGTCGTTAACTACTATTCCAACGTGTCTAAACATTCTTTTAAACTTTCTTTTAATACAGAAACCCCTTCAATTAAGGCTTCATCAGTTATTGTTAATGGTGGGCCTATTTTAAGAGTACCACTTGCAGTTCTAACGGATAGAAGACCTTTTCTCATGGCAATTTCTATTAATCTATCAACAAAATCATTATTATTACCATCTGGCGACTCAATAAAAACACTTGCAAGCAATCCTCTGCAATTTATTCTTGAGATATTTTTTGGCATTTCCTCTTTCCACTTAAGAAGTTCCTTGTATAATATCTCACCTTTTCTTTTTGATTCATTAATTAAATCTTCATCAATCAAATATTTTACTGAAGCCATGGAGGCGGCTACAGCAACTGGGTTTCCACCATGGGTGCTGTTATAAGATAAATCTGTATTTGATATTTCTTCTCTTGTTAACACACAAGATAACGGTAGAGAGGATGAAATTCCCTTAGCACAAGTTATAATATCTGGGACTATATCAAAATGTTCAAAGGCAAAAAGTTTTCCAGTTCTGCCAAATCCAGATTGTATTTCATCAATTATCATTAAGACACCGTGCAAATCGCACCATTTTCTTAATTCTTGAGCATAATCTTTTGGAATGAACTCTGCCGACCAACCTTGATATGGTTCAAAAATAACTGCAGCATATTCTTCTGGATTAATATCAGAAAAATCTCTTAGGAAGATTTCTGCTCCACTCATTTTTTGTTCCTCTAAATACCAAGAATTTGGATAGGGCAAGTGTTTTACATAGGTATGAACTGGAACCCATGCCTGTGCTTTAAATTTTCCTCCAGCCATATGAGCTCCCATAGTTTTACCATGAAAAGCGCCTTCAAAAGAAAGTATTTTTTTTCTGCCAGTAAATTTAATTGACATCTTAATTGCAGCCTCAACAGACTCGGAGCCAGTAGATAAAAATAATATTTTATCAAATGATTCTGGAGTAATATCAATCATTAACTTTGAAAACTCGGCTCTTTCTTTTGTGGGGTAGTAATATGCATTTAATAATCTTTTGTGAACAATACTCTTTATAGCTGAGCAAACTTGATGGTTTGAGTGCCCTACATTTGATACAAATATACAAGATGTAAAATCAATCCACTTATTTCCAGCATTATCAAAAATAGAAAAATTTTCAGCTGAATCCCAGGCTATTGGTAACTGGTCATTCATTGATTCGGGTTCATACTTAAGGCATGATTCCAGGATAGGAATTGTACTTGGTGCTGGAATTGGGGTTCTTATGATTCTATGTTCAGTGAAGACCTTTTCACAATCAACTGGTATTTGGGAGAATTTATACATTTTTATTCATTAAAAACTCAATATAATAAAAATCATCTAAAGTATCAATTTCTGGAGAAAAAGCAGTAACAAATGGAAATATCTTGTCTCCATAAAATGTATCGTTATTCATAAAAATACTTGGGTCAACAATATCAACATATCCATTTGCAGAATAAGTATCTTTACATAGTTGTCGTGGAGCATTGAAGTCAAAGCCATCAATTATTGGTTCCCAATATTTTTCCCCTTTCAATAAACACTTAAAGGCTGATTCGGACATCTTATGCCCAGACCTAAGGCTTGTAATGTTATTCTTATTATCATTAAAGGTAATTATGGCTTCATCAATTACCTGTGAGTCCAAAATTGGGGTTGTTGCTCTCAGGTGAACAATAGGTTCTGAATGTCCTGTTTCTTTGCAGAAGTGTCTAAACGCTTCTACATCAGTAGAATTATCTTCTGATATTGACTGTGGCCTAATTATTACCTTTGCTCCAAGTTGAGATGAGATTTCAGATATTTCTTCATCATCAGTTGATACATAAACATCTTTTATAAAATTAGAATTTTTAGCAGCATTTATTGGATAATAAATGAGCGGCATCCCATTTAATAGTTTTATATTTTTTCTTGGAACACCTTTGCTACCACCTCTTGCTAAAATTAATGTTATCATTTTTTTTCTGCCACGCAAATTAACATAGCTTCTTTTGAGAAGCGTATCATCTTATTGATATTGTTTGGCCAACCAATTCTGTTAAATGGCCTATATGGCAAATGTAATAAATTTAATAAAACCCTCAACACATTTAGCGCTGGACATTTCCAAATAAGTGGCAATTGATAAAAATAATCACACCTTGCTTTGAATCCGCTAATTTCACAAGCAGTCTCAAGAGAGTGTCTTGTGAATGGGGTCACGTGTGTATGGTCAATATAAAAAGCCTCTTTATATGAGTGCTTCCAACTTGGTGTCATACAAATAAAAACTCCGCCTGGCTTTAAAAGTCTGTATGCTTCCTCGATTAATATGTCTGGGTAGGTCAAGTGTTCAACAACTGATTTCGAAAATATAAAATCAAAAGTACCATCTTCAAGTGGATATGGTTTTTTGGATAGGTCACATACACTCAATCTATCTCCAATTAAGTCTTTTGAGCTGTTTGAAATGTCCAGTCCATACACATCCATCCCAAGTGATGAAAAAATAGCTGTTATAGTTCCATCACCACATCCTATATCAAGAATTTTAGAACCCTCTTTTATATTAAATCTCTTTATAATTTCTTTACAAAACTTAACTGGGTAATCACTCTTTTTTTCCTTATAGGTAACTGATATATAATTTTTATTGAATATTGAACTCATTTGACAAATGTTATTTTCTTTTCATCTTGAAAGCTCTTAATTTTCTTAGGGCTATAATTTTTTAAAATATCTAAGATAGCTTGAAAGTTGTCAGGATTATTTGGTGTTGTTAATAATTTAAGATGTTCTTTTAGAGAGATTGTATCAACCTCTTTTGTTTTGTGTGAAATTATATCAAAATTACCAAATTCTCCATTTAGTGACCACTGGTCTGTCAAAATAAAAAAATCACAATTAGAAGCAAAGTGTCCAGTGAATCCGCCTGCATCTGCCTGCATCAAAACACCTTTGCTTAAATAAAACAAAGATACTAATTCATCTTGTGTTAATGGCTCGTTGAATTCCGTATAATTTTCGTTTTTTATATTACACGTTGCTGGAGGAAACCCTATGTTTAGTATTTTGATTCCATTTTCAACTAAAAATTTTATCATTAATTCAAAATTTGGTATTGATGTCTTTGTATTATGAATAGGCGCTTTATTACTATATTCTCTTGTCAAAACTATAAAAGTATCATTTGTAATTAGGTGACCAAATTTGCTTGAAATAGAATTATATGAACTTAGAGTAGGGCGTATGAGTTTTCCAGATTTATAAAAATCTTGCGCACAACTAAAAGATTTTCTATACACCACTGCTGCATCTCCATGAATATTTACAACACCCCTTGTCTCGTGTGTATTCTGCCAAGAAACAAAATGAAGCTCGTCTGACTGAAAATCTTTTTTAACTTGACTAATACACTTATCAATAAACTCATGATTCTCACGAGCGCTTGTATTTAGTAGGGTGGGGTATGCAAATCCAGATTTTCCATTCTCCACTGTATAATACTCATCTACCTCAGATAAGAGAATTAGTGGATTGTATGCCGCAATACCAATAACATAGTCATAATCATGCTTGATGGTGGACAAATAGCCGTTAAAAGGAATATATTGATTCCACTCTTCTGGGTGTATTGATGCCACTAAAATTTTCCTTTTTTTCATCATTTAATTTCTATAAATTCTCCCACTTCTAATCCATCATAAGATGCTACTTTGCTTAGGTTTATTATTTTTATTCCAATTTTTTCAGCTGAATCAGCTATTATTTTAGCTTGTATCCCAAATTCTTTAGAAAATTCAGAAATATTTCCATGTTTTTGTTGACTCCCACTTCCGTCAACATATCCAGTCCCATAGTCCATATCAATCCCACTTACATAAATTGGATTACACCCAAGAATAACGGCAACAGCAAGCATATGAATACCAACTGTTCCACAACTTTGATACATCTTATCTCCGCTGGTTATGTCCTTTAAATATTCATGAATTGTTTTTCTATCTGGTTCAATATTTTTACAACAAGCCAAGGGAACTATGCACTTACCTCCAGCAACATGCCTCTCATCATAAGGAATAAAATCAATAGTTAATTTTTCCTCATAACTTTTACTATTGGCATCTGCAGAATCGGCATAAATAAGAACTGTATTAGGCTTGGAATTGAAGGCTGGATATTGAGTGGCAACAGTAAAAACACTATTTGCAACAACCCAATAATCAACATCAATTTTTGTTTTGTGATTCCACTCATTGCATGATATAAAGCAGTATTTATCTTTATGATTTTTACTTAAATCTTCAAACTTTGAATGGTAATCTGCAAGGCTTCCTCCAGTTCCGCAAACTATACCAACTTTGCCAGACTCCCTATTTCTAATATCGTCAAAACTAAGCTTTGCCATTGAATAATAAATTTTCTACTTGTTCACAAATAGCATGTCCAATTGTAATATGACATTCTTGTATCCTTGCTGTACTATTTGACGGAATTTTTATTAGGTATTTACACAAATTATTAAATTCACCACCACCTTCTCCTGTCATGCCTATGGTAATCATGCCCATTTTATTTGCCTCCAAAAATGCGTTTAAAATATTTGCAGATTTACCTGAGGTGGAAATCCCTATTAATACATCACCGCTCTTTCCAAATCCCTTGATTAATCTTGAATATGTTTTTTCATACCCATAATCATTGGCCACAGCTGTCATATAGGAAGAGTTGCAATGCAAAGCCTCTGATGGCAATCCATATCTATCAATCATGAATCGACCAGATAATTCAGCAGCAAGATGTTGAGCATCTGCGGCAGAACCACCATTTCCACACCAATATACACGACCTCCTTTTTTAAACACATCAGCAATGACTTCAGATACCTTATCAATTTCATTAATTACACTGGTATCATTAGCCAAAGAAAGTTTTGTGTTTATGCTTTCTATTAAAATTTCTTTAGTTTTTCTCATAATAAAATCCAATTTTGACAATAAAGGTCATTAGTATTGTGTCCTGCATAGGCTGGTCCAAACCAGTTTTTTGGAGCGATTACCAATTTGTCTGGGTTATTGTTAAGCCAGGCTCCCCACCAAGAAAATGTTGAGTTGCAAATAATATTGTTTTTGCACTTACTCATGATGTATAAGTCTTCATAATCTTTATGTCCCTCTATAAATTTAAACTTTTCTGAGAGGTCTGGAAAATTTTGTTTACACCATTGGATGTCATCGGAAAATATCAAAAAAACAGAATCCTTAGGCATTTGCTTGATTGCCTTGAGGAAATAATTCATATTTTGAACTGGGTGATGATTTGGGTGTTTTAAAAAATCTCCTCTTCTAACATGGATGGAGCAGGTGTTTTCGTTTTGCAATATAGCCTTAAGTTCTTCGCTAATTTCTATCTCATATGACATAAACAAACTTCTTATTTCATCTTCAAAATCTTTAAAATATTTTTCCGATTGAAAGTATCCATGTAATAATACGTTCCCATCAAATTTTGGAATTTCTTCGTAGTGAAACCCATTTTCATTTACTTGTTTGGCACCACCACTTCTAATATGAAAAAGTTTGATGTCCTTGAATATGTTTTTTCCATATTCAGTAACGTGTTTATGTGGCCCACTCGACTCAGAGCAATTAAAGCCAACGTCTTTTCCAAATCTCTTACTGTAGGCATATGCTGCTGCAACCTGGAACATATAGTTTCCAAGGCCGCCCATTAATATTGCTGAAACCTCGCTCATTAAATAGTAATTTTGTTTTTTATAAATTCTCTCTCGATTAAGTAAAATACTTTTCTTGGATTTAAGTGAATATCATCCATGTAATAAAACTCTGCAGGAATATCACCTTTTAATATAGTATCATAAATGGAGAAATATTTATATCCCCTTTTTTCACATTCGCTAATAACTAAGTTGTTAAAATATTCTTTAAAAGAACTCCTTTCCAATAGAGTGCCTTTTGGACAGTCAAAAACTTCTGGTCTATCTTTATAATAATACCAGTGTGGTTGCTCTTTTATTTCTGGAGTTATTGAGAATACTATCATGTTTTTATTAACGATTTTTTCTATAACCGAAAAGTATCTGTTAACTATTTCGTTTATAACATCCTTATAATCTCTATCACTTTTTTCACAAATTCTTTTCACTTGAGCCCTGCAGTCTATTTCTCCAAAACAAATCAAAACATTATCACTTTCTTCTGATGAATTTATCACTGATAAAACATCATTCTTTTCTGGCAAATTATATGCTAAATAAGGGCCAAATCTGTATGATGTAAAAGAGTTGCTTGTAAAATAATTATTCTCTTTTATTAAATCTTCTTTATTTGAGAATATGCTAATATGGCTGTCTCCGTAACAATATGTTTTTTTTATTTTTTTAATTGTCCAACCTTCAAAAACCATATCAAAGTTAACTACTTTATCATAATATTCTGATATTTTTTTGATTATATCTTCTCGTCTAATCTCATAGTTTTCTACAAAACCATGAAATTGCACTAAGTAATTTTGGAATACGTTAAGCTCTGGAATTGAAGTTAGATATTCTAATAATCTATATTCCTCTCCTTCAATGTTTATCTTAATTAGGTCAACAAACATAAGCTCATTTTCAACAATAAATTCTCTAATATCTTTTAGTTGTATTTTTTCGAAATTACCCACACCTCTGAATACGGAAGAAGAATCCCCATCAATGCAAATTTCTTCTTCTCTATTTTTATCTGATAGTCCAAAATTAAAGACCTTTATATTTGGATTTGATTTCCATCTCTCAACTATTTGCTCGTAGAAAGACTTCACTGGCTCAAACACATAAATTGTTGGATTTTTATATTTATCCAAAGCAATCTTAACCCAATCGCCCTTATATCCACCAACATCAAATATTATAGGATTTTCTGGTAAATCAAATTTCATTACGTCATTCCAAGTTATACTCATATTTATAATTTTTTTTCTATTTCTTCTTTTAATCTATCGCCAATAGTCTTTAGATACTGTGCCTTATTATAATTTTCTTCCACAAATGGTAGCATTTCATTATATGTGTTTTCGTTTATAGAATTACATGAGGATACTATATCATCAATGTTATCCACTATCATCATACCCCTTATATCAAACCACTTACCTATATTTGGACATCCCCAATAAATTGGAACCGTCTTTGTAACCATGCAATCTATTAATTTTTCTGTGAACCAATTTTCTCTTTTTGCATTTTCTATACAAATATGAAATTGACTATTAAATAGTGGTTTCTTATCTGAACCAAGAATTGGATTATTATTGTAATTTTCTATTCCACCAAAATTTCCACTTAAAAAAAATCTTCTTGGTATGTTTATTCTGTCTTCTTTAAACCAAACCTTGTGTCTTAAATGGTGTCCAGGGGCCAATAACTTACCTCCAACAAGAGCAGATACAGAAAATTCTTTTTCTGGAAATTCATAATCCCTTATCCATGTAGTTCCAAACGGAAAAAGTATGCACTTATCTGAGTAATTTAACAACTCCTGGTTGTGAGTAAATAGATAATCAAAAGTTTTGTTTTTAAAACCAGAAATTGCTGCATTAGATAAATTCAAAATTTCTGGTGGTTCAAGTAAAAAAACAAACCTAACTGTTTCTGGAGGTATTGGACTTCCAGGAATTTGGTCAACATATAATTCTATCTGCTTTTCATGCTTAAGCTCAAAATTAAGGTCCCAACTACAATATATCTTAATGTCTTTCATTTTTATTTAATTTTCAAAGCTTTTATTATTTTATTAATCCTAAGAATCTGTCTTCTCCAGTTTCCACTGTTTGAGAACGACTTAATGGTTGTTGCGTAAATAACAATAGCCATGGCCCTATCTTTATCCTCATCTTGTTTAGCCTGTTCGAGCAATTCGTCAACAAACTTATCAATATCCTCCAACATCGGAGCCAATTGATTTATAACATATTTTTCTTTATCAGCCATTAGAAATATTGCTTTAGTAATTCATAATCCTCCTGCTCAAAAGCAAATTCAATATCCTCATTGTAAAACACTTTCATGTACAACGAGAATCTCTTTTTTGCCCATTCAGTATAAGTTGATGGGACATTTCCATTACCATTATAATAAAAGTTCATACCAGAACCAATCCCTGCGAAGTGAATTATCTTATTTCCAAAGTCATACAACTCATTCATTTTTGTAAATCCATTATCTGAATTTCCATTTTCATCAGACGAACCATAATCTTTAAAGTCAAGATAAAAAACCTTTCCTTGATTTTTGAGTATTATATCAAAAGATACTGGGTCAAAAAAATCAACTATAGGATGTCCAAATGGGCTGTAATATCCAACAATCATTCTATGTAGAGTATTAAAGTCATAGTTACTTACCTTTTCGAGATTAATTCCAATAAAATATGTACTAACAACATCTGGAAGTCCGAGACCTCTCACATCATCTCTGCTACACTTGTTTTTTTCATAAGGTCTGCGTGGACCAACAAGGTCGTATCCTTCATCAAATTTATTGGTTATATCAGTTAGGCATTCTTCCCTAAACACAACATCACTATCAATTTGAATTATTTTCTTATAGTTTCCATATTCTCCCTTCATTACCTTAGTCCAAATATATGATGTTCCAAGATGTCCTTGCTTAAAATATTCTTTTAACTGAGTATCTGTAGAAACTTCTATGTATTCGTTATTTGGGTGTTTCATAGCAGATTTAAAGTCCTTATGAGTTCCAAACAAATGAATCTTAGCATTATGATGCTTGTGAAAAGACTCAAGCATCTTATTAAGTACTTTTCCGCAGTTGTATGCTATAGCAAATATAAAAACACCATTATTCATCATCATACAATTTATCAAGCGTTTCATAAGAAGGTCTTCCTCTCAATAGAGATTCAATTCTATTGATTTCAGCTTGGTTTATTTTTGACTCATTCATAGGATTTTCCCTATTATATACATACAGAATGTCTGGTATATATCTACTCTTATCGACACCACACATTTCAAGCATTGGAAATTGGAATGATAAATCTGGGGCCATTGAAACATAATCTCCAGTGCTTGGGTCTTTCATGTCATCTGGATTAATTCTTAGAAAAAGCTCTCTTCTAAATGTCCTTAAGTGACTTGCAAGCCATCTGTGTTGACGGAATGTTTTATTCTGTCTTACTTCTAATGGGTATTCTGAATAGTGATGAGACACATCTCTATATGGATATTCTTCATATGTTCCATAAGTCATCCAACAATCATGCTTTTTGTATTCGGCATTTATTCTTGCAAGAACTCCATCATGTGGAAACCAATCATCACCATCAAGGGTTATTATTATAGACTTAGGTTGCGACATTTCTGTTCCAATTCTAATATTTTCCCCCTGATATTTACGTTGTTCATTTTGAATAACTCTTATATTCTTGAATTTATCCACGTATTGAAGGGCTTTTTCATATGTTCCGTCATTTGATTGAGCATCAAGAAATACAATTTCATAATCAGAATATTCTTGACTAATAGCACTATCAAGACATCTCTCTACGTATTGAGCTGCATTTCTTGTGCTTATTACTATTGATATGTGGTTATCTGGTTTTTTCATTACTTAAACTCCTGGATTTTTTCTGATTTCAATTTAATCAATTCTTTTCTGCCTTCTATATCAAGATTTTTGAAGCTGTTGTATAGAGCTTCCATTTCTCTAATATAAGGATTATGCATCCATGTTGGTGGGTGGTGCATGTGGTACAACTCTATTTCTGGAGAATCACAAATGTGCATTTTATCTATTGTATCTATCTTTTCCCAGAAAAAAGCATCCTCTGGAGAATTGGCTAAAAATAACTCTGGGTCATAGCCGCCTATTTCAAAAAACAAATCTCTTTCAATTGTTATTGAACCACCTGGAGCTCCGAGTATACTTGGTGGACTCACATCATCAAGTGAAATGTTAAGGTTATCTATGTCAAATTCTTTTGAAATAACCTTGGCTGTTAATGAAGGACTAATATATAAAACTCTTCTACCAGTAAAGTTTTGTATTGCCCGTGCTTCTTTTAATTCTATATTTTTTAATAGATTAACAAAAAAATCAGACTGCATAAGACAATCAATATCATGAAAAAGTAAATACTTAGATTTTACAGAAAAAAAGGCACCCATATTTTGGGCCAAGCACTTATTAAACATTTCCTGTGGCTCCGACTTAATCCATATATAGTTTATCCCATTCTTTTTACAAAACTTAGAGTGTTGTGGATTTTCACTATGCTCAACCATAGTGTATGCAATATTCATATTAACCTTATCTTTGGCTGCAAGGAAGCTGTCATACATTGGTTGTGCAAATTCGTTTCTTCCTCTAACTGGAATTATTACGCTAATATCATAAAAATCTAAATCATTATTAATAACAGAAACATTGGAGTTAATTATTTCCTTATAATCAAAGTCAGTTTCCTTTATTACTTCAGAAATATTTTTTCTAAGTAGATTATACATTTCCATTTTTTTAGATTTTGAGATTTCTTCTATATCTTTTTTTTTGTTTGGAAGAATTGCGTTGTTTTTTATTACAGTATTATTTGGAGGTAACACGGAATCTGTTTTGGTTACAGATATTTTGCTACTATTTTCAAAAGCTACAATTTGAGGGGTCTTTACCTCATCTACAAGCAATTCTTGACCAGGCCCTAAAGTTCCACGAGTATTTTTTCCACCTTTCACATAAAAAAGAGAAATTGGTGTCTTAGATATGTTTTTTAACTTAAACATTATAGCTATCTATTTTTTTAAGACTTGGTTTATTTGATACCTCTTGGTGAACTCTCCACTGGAGTTGTTGGTCAACCTTATCATCACTAATTGGATTATCTCTATTATAAATGTATAAAATTGTATCATTAAATCTCGTTTTTTCATGTCCAGCCATTTCCATGATAGGAAACATCATGGCTGTATCGTAAGAGCTCTTATAAAATTCTCCATTTGCATCTTTAATTCCAGAAAAATTTGGGTCCTGATTTTGCATGGCCTGGTATAGTCCAGCTCTAAAAGTTCTTAAGTGAGATACTCTAAAAGGAGCCTTTCTTACATTTTTAAATTCTTCTGGTGGATATGCGCTTGCAAACCCCCTTCTTCCATCGGTCCAATTTGCCTGTCCATACATAATCCAGCAATCATGAGTCTTATATTGCTCATCAATATATTGAAGTACGTTTTTATTAGGAAACCAATCATCACCATCAAGAATAACAACAATATCATTTGGGTCGCAATGATTCATTATTGCATTATGTAAATTCTCAAGCGCAGTCTTCCTGTATTCATTTCTTATAATAACAGCTCTTTCATTGCCGTGAGGAAGTTTATCATAGGCTCCGTCCGTTGAACAGTCGTCAATAAATATAACCTTGTAGTTATCGTATTTTTGAGACATAGCAGAAGAAACACACTGTTCAATAAATTGACCAGGATTATAGAACGGGGTTATTATTTTAATTTTATTATTCATTATTTCATTTCTTTAAGAATAGTTTCCATTCTGCTAATTGATTCCTTAGTTTCGCTGTCGATACCAGAGACTGGATATATACATTCGATTCTTGACTCCTGCCCTGGAGTTGTAACAAAATACTTGGTAAATCCATCATCACTCTCAGACATGCTATCTTTAACTTTATTTAAAAATTCAGCAACTTCTGAAGGATTAAGATTTCCTATGGCAACATAAAATACAAGAATTGGCTTGTAATTCTCAACAAGAATGTTTTTATCATTAAGCATAAGGTATCTCAGGAACTGCTTTTCTCTGTGTGATTCTGCCAATAGTTCTTTATAATTTAATTTTATTTCTGCACCAGGAATTGGAAGGGGTCCATTAAATTTCCCCCTAACTCTTCCAAGAGTTTCTTTGCAAAGTGCAACAAAATATTGAGATACCCAAAAGTATCTAAAATCATTTTCTCTATGACATTTATTGGATAATGCCAACAAATCATATGCCTCCTCTGCAGAGTTAATTAGGTCATACATTTGTTCTTCTTTCAACTCAACATCTGAAGATGGAGCTCCAAGTTGGCTCTCTGTTCTTTTAATTAAAGAAATTCTATCAATATTATTCATTTTCTTCTTGTTTTTTAAGTTCAACACCAAGGTTGAGGATTTGGTGACATCCGTTTATCTCAGAAAAATCTATATCTTCTAATTTTATAAAACTTCCATTTAAAAGTTTATAATTCATTTCTGTTCTCATCAATTTGGCACGACTATCCCTAAGGGCCATGGTCATTTCATCGTCCAGTGATTCTTGAACCCTCCCGATTGGAACCCCTACAAGAGCGCTGTGTTTATATGATACCATCATATTCCTTGGAAACATTTCAACAAAATCAAAAAGAGCCATTTCAAGCTCCTCAACCCCATTAAACGATGACTTCTTAACAAGCTTGGATATATCCGACTTTCTAAAAATATGTCCATCCATTGCGAATGGATAGCCAAAATCCAGGTAGTGTAATTTCCAGTCCCACTTCATAAACATGCCATTATATTTAATATCGTACATAACGTTGTCAGCACCCAGGGTATAACACTTAGTTACATTATCTCCAAGTCTTAAGGAAAAACAAACTACATCTTCATCAGATTCAAGTTGGCCTATTATTTCTTCAAGTTTAACCTCGTTGTATATAATATCGTCATCCAGAAAAAAACAAGAATAATTTCCATCAGAACTTAAAAGCCCCAAAACCTGTCCCTTAAAGTCTGATTCAAATGGAATGAATTTAACTTCAGAATAATTTTGGTCACCTTTAACCAAATCATATCCTTTTATAAAGTCCTCATTTGTTTGATTTACGATAACACTTAAATTAAAGACTCCTGGAGCATTTTTATTAACACTATCCAAAAACAATTTAAGTTGAGCTGGTCGGTCCTTACTAAATACTATGGCATTAATTCTTTGGCTCATCTGTACTATCAATGTGTCTATTGATGACTTCTACTATTTTGTTTTTTGGAAGGGCTCCGATAAACTTATCTACCTGTTGTCCGCCTTTAAAGACAAATACTGCAGGTATCCCTCTAACACCCATTTCAGCCGAAAGGGCTGAATTATCATTTTCATCAACGTTGATTTTGACCACAGTTATATTCATTTCATCAGCAATCTCATGTAGCATAGGCCCAAGCATTCTGCATGGACCGCACCATTCTGCCCAAAAGTCTACAAGCACTAAATCCTTTTCGGATTCTATGATTTGCCTAAACTCTTCCTTGTTCGCATTTATTAATTTTCCCATCTTTAAATTTTTAAAAAGTTGTTGATTTCTGCATTTTCTTCCTATTTATAGGAAAGCATTATGCTTTTGGATGAAAAATAAATAATTGGTTTGAGAAAATCAATTTTTTTGAATATTTATTAAAAAACGAGCAAACATGAATAAGTCAAAAGTTAGCCCAAACGCTATTAAGGAAGCAATCATCGCTGAAGGCCTCAGAATCAAAAGAAAAGAGGAACTTTACGAGGAGGTTAAAAGAATTGAAAAAGAACTTGGAACACTTAACGAAGCAAGCTTAGGAATGGCTGGTTCTTTCGGATTTGTAGGTGATATGTCAGATAATCATAAGCATGGTTTTGTGGATGACAAATTTCAGAACATTTCAAACATTGCAAGACTTGAGCGTGAATTCGCAGAAAGCGACAATAAAAATTCTTCTAAGGGTGATGACATCATCGAAGAAAACAACAAGCTTAAGGCTGAAATAGAGCAACTTAAGAAGAAACTTGAGGAATCAGGAAACTCAAACAAGTAATCATAAAACGAAAATTTATACAGTCATGAAAAAAGACAACAAATTGCAAATAACAAAAGCCCAATTGCAACAAATCATTAAAGAAGAGTATGCTTCTATGGCTAAAGATGCTGCGAGAGCTAAAGAAATTAAAGCAAGACTCGAAGCTATCAATGAAGAATTAGAAACTCTTCCAGGAAATATTTCTGAAGTTGAAGCTACAGGAACTAAAAAGGTTAAGTCTACAGGTTGGACTGGTGCTGGAAAGGGTGATACTAAATACGGAGAGAAGTTCGAAAAAATCGGAAGTCATCTTAAAGAAGATGATGAAATCGAAGGAGAACTTGAAGTAGGTGGAGAAGTTGAGCCAGTTGAAGAAATGGGATACTTTGAAATGAAGTTTGCAGCTCTTGGAAAAGAACTTGATGCTAAATTGATGGGTGGTTCTGAAACTGAAGAAATGTCTGGTGAAGAAGCTGGTGAAGAAGCTGGTGAAGACATGGGTCTTGAAATTGGTTCTGAAGAGGAAGAGGTTGAAGAAGTTGTTGCTCAAGAAATGGTTGCAGAAGAAGAAGGTGCTGAAGAGATGATGAACGAAGACCTTGAAGAGCCAATCGAAGGTGAATCTCCAGCTCAAGATTCTGAAGCAAGATTTAATGACTACATGGACAAAGATAAGCACGTTAAGGAAGGTGTTAAAAAAGGCACTTCTCTTCTTAGTGAAGGATTTACTTCAGAAAGAAGGTCTAAACTTAACAGTGAGCTTGAAAGAATGAAACAACTTGCTAAAATCAAGTAATACTTTCATGAAAGAAAATGAAAAAATAATTAGAGATTTAATTAAGAAAGAAAGCCTGAGAGTAATAAGAGAATCTCAGGCTTCTTTTTTAAAAGAAAACTCTGATAACACTGAAAGGGTTATCCAAGATATTGATGATAGTATCATTGATGTCAATGAGAAGAAATTGGCCAAACTTAAGAATGAAGAAGAATCTGCTAAAGAAAAAGAAGATTTTGCTGAACTCAAAAGAATTAAGGAAGACCAAATGGCAGCAATTGACAAATTAATCAAGGGATACTCTAAAAAGGTTGAATTGCTTGCTAAATTAAAGTCAGGACTTGGTGAGGAAATGGTAAACATTCAAAAAAATGGTTCTGGAGTATTTAAAAACCAAGAAATATCTGAATTTAAGAATGAAACATTTCAGAAAGATTGGGGACTTAGAATCGAGACTTCGAGCTTTTTCATTAATCTTGTTAAAATTCTAAATGACCGTAATGCATTTAAAGTTATTACTACAAATGTAAACGGATTACAACCAGGAGACTTGCTCCAATTGCCAGATTTAAAAATTGGCGGAGGAGGAAAGGTTGAGGTCTATAGAGATATTAATGGAAAACTTGAAAACGTTACCAGATTTAATATACAAAATATCATGAAAATGATTAAAAACCCTCAATAAAAAATACTACAAAAAGAAAAAGCTCGCTAATGCGAGCTTTTTTATTTTATATACCTTTGTGTTATTTCAATAGTTGTCTTCCATCATCAGTAGTAATACTACCTTCTCTCTCGACAATATCATTTTTTCCAACACTTATTTTTTTGGTGTTCTTTTCCTCTGGCTTATTTACCTTCTCTGGATTTATCAATCCTTTGTCGGTAGTCTTTTGGGTTGATTTATTATCAGAATTCATATACTTATTTGTTTTCGTTGAAGACTTCTCTTCCATCGTTGGTTAATAGTTTGCCTTCATTTTTTGACAACAAACCGTTAGTAGCCTTAGAATGCTCAATTTTCTGAGCCTTCTTTTGTGCGTTTTCTCTTAACTGCTCTGGACTCATTAATCCTTTATCAACCTTTTTATTTGGTTGGTCGGGGTTTTCTGGTTGAAAATAGCTTATATTCATAATCTTAATTTTCTATAAATAGTATAAAAAAACGAATTTTTTACCCCTACTTACTTTCTATATCTCTTCATTAACTCTACGAGAATGGTACTTCTAACAATGTCATCTTCTGTAAACTCCATATAAGAAACTCCAGGAACTCCTTTAAATCTTTCAAATGCATCTTCAAGTCCATTTTTCTCATCCTTTTTTAACTTAAGGTCTGTTTGGTCAATGTCTCCAAGAACGATTATCTTAGATGTCTCACCTATTCTTGATAGGAATAATTTCATACCACCAACAGTTGTATTTTGTCCTTCATCGAGAATGGCTATTGCATTATCAAAAGTATTACCTCTAATAAGCGGAAAGGCCAATGATTTAATTACTCCAGCATTAAACAAAGACTGCGTTGTTCCTTCTCCAACAAGTTTTTTAATATTAGATTCATAAGAACTCATCCAGGGTTCTATTTTTTCTTTAATATCACCTGGAAGGAAACCCATATTTTGGTCACCACCCTCAACGAGAGGCTTTGTTATAAGCATCTTTGATTGTGGAGAATCATTCAGTCTAAGGCATTCAAGAGCCGCTTTTATTGCAACAAATGTCTTTCCGACACCAGCTGGTCCAGCAACAAATATAATTTGATTTTCGTGAATTTTTCTAATAAGTTTTTTTTGATTTTCAGTCTTCATTTCAGTACCAGGGAGAAAGTTTATTTTCTGCAACTCCTGACTAATATTGACTTTTTTTCTCTGAATTAGGTCCATTTCCATTTTTATGATTTCATCGGATTCCTTTTTTCTTTGTGTTCTGCTACTTTTATCTTTAGCCATACATAACATTATTGTCTAATAATAAATAAGCAATTTTTTATTGAAATACAAGGGTTATGGATTTAATAAAAATCTTAATATTTATATAAAAAAGCGTACTATGGCAAAACAGATAAATATAGAGGAACTGAAGACTTTAATAGCCAATGGAATAAAGCAAGAAAACTTAAATGATGCCCTTCCTGCTGATGCCGTTGAAAGGATTAAAAATAAAATCCTTGCCTTTAAAAAAAGAGAGGCAGCTAAAGAAATACCTGAAGTTGTTTCTGAAGATGTAGTAACAGAACTTGATATACCTGTTCTTCCAGCTGGTGGAGACGATAATAAATTTCCTAATGAAACCCAGATTACACCCTCTCCAGAGCAACAAGTTGATATGACTGGTAATACAGACCATTTTTTTATGGACGCAGGCTCAAATCAAACGGAACAACCTTCCCAACCTAAGATTGGATATGTTTTGGAATTACCTGATGCAATTAAAAAGTCTGCTCCAGCAGAATTGTTCGTATTCAACTATAGTGACCTTAATAAAAGTGGTGAAAACTTAACTTTTAAACCACTTAGACTTATGGATGACCCAGATGTTAAAATGTCTATGAGTGATTTGTGGATTAAGGAGGCAAAAACAAAGGCTGATGTTTATGTTGCTAAATTTGAGAAAATAGGTGAGATAAACTTTAATTATGCAGATGGTACCAGTAAGTTTGTACAAACACCTTCTGCTCCAGATTATGCTGGAGGTCCTTCATATAAAGAAAATCCATATGAAGCTCCTTCTTTACCTCAAATTGATGGGGCTACAAAGGGTGAACTTGAGACATATATAAAGAATTCTATAGACCTCGAAAAAGTGGTAACTGACATTGTTATGGGAATTATTAAAAATTCAGTTTTGACAAATTCAGAAAAAGCTTTAAATGTAAATGAAGATATTGATTCAACTAACGGAGAAATAGGTGGTTATGGAGCAAGGGAAGACCAGATGATTAAGCCAATGGAGGAATCTATAGACCATGATGATGAGGAGATTGAGTTTAATATAACCATGAGAGAAATAGTAGAAGACGAAAGTTACCAAAGAATCATTATTCCAGAAGGATTAAATGAAAAGATAAACTCTGGAGATAAGTCTCTATTGATTAGAGAAAACAAAGAAGTTCAACAATGGAAGTTCGATGGTAAAACATATTTTACCCCAGTAGGAAGAATTTCAAAAGATAAGGGTTATATTAAATCGTAATTTTACTTTAATTTAACTTACTCAATTTATAAATTTAGAAAAAGAAAAGATATGAAAACTTGGAAAATTAAAAACATAACAAGTAATCCAGTTAAAGTCTCTATTGCACTTGGGGGGCCAAATAATCCTGGTATTATTTTAAATCCAGGAGAAATGGTATTATCAATTGATAGACTCACAGCTCCACTTGATGCTCAAGAAAGAAGAAAGGTTATTGAAATTGATAGAGATTTTGATAACTCGGAATTAAAATTACCTATCGGAAAAATCATGATGGACATTTCAGATGCCATTAAAAACGTAGAAGGTTATTCTGGAAAGTAAATTTTGAACTTGTTGATAATTAATAAAAAAGAGGCTTTTTTGGCCTCTTTTTTTGTTTTTTGACAATAAGTGTTGATTTTGACTAAATCAAGTTATATATTTTTTAAAATTATAATTATGTCAGAAGAAGATGACGTTGAAGTTTCATTTCACGGAAAGCTTATTGGTATTGCAATCGAACATTGGTCACAAAAAATATTATTTGAGCAAAATGATATGACTTTAAGAAATGGCCTTGAATTACTTTTAAATAACTACCTGCCTACAATAAAAAAAAGCATCACATGGGATATGAATCCAGAATTAATTGATAAGGGTGGTATCAGTGGATTCTTTGCATTTTTAGATGAAAACGAAATTATGAAGGTTTTAAACTTTCACATTTTTATAAATGATACAAAGATAGAAGAACATGAAGAAAATTAAAATTTTAATTATCCCAAGTGATACGCAAGGAGTTGGTCACTTCAGGTCAATATGGCCTGCACAAGCATTAGAAAAACACTTCGGAGATGAAGTAGAGGTTGAAATTAATCACCAACCTAATTTTCATAATGTAGCGTATTTTCAAGAGTTTGATATAGTACATTTCCATAGACACATAGGGCCATATGAAGGTTCTGAAAGTTTATTTACTAAAATAAAGGAGAGTGGGACTATATTAATTATGGATATTGATGACTTCTGGGAACCACCTACAACACACCCACTATATGAAGTTGTAAAAAGAGATAAATTAAGTGAGAAAATAGTAAATAATATTAAGCTTGCTGATTATGTAACAACGACTACCACTGTATTTGCTGATTACATTAAAAAGATTAATCCAAATGTTTATGTAATGCCAAATGCTTTAAACATGGAGCATCCGATGTGGACTTCAGAAGCTGTTGAGAATAAATCTGGCAAGTGTAGAATTTCTTGGATTGGTGGTTCCTCGCACTATCATGACCTTGAACTTATGAGGCCTGGGTTACATCAATTGTGGTCAAATAATGAATTGCGAGATAAGTTTCAAATAATAATGTGTGGATTTGATACCAGAGGTACAATAACAGAAATAATGGCCAACGGAGAAAGGAGAACAAGAGTTATACAACCACATGAAACTATTTGGAGAGATTTTGAAGACATATTTACTGGAAGTGGTTATGGGGCGCTTAGAAATGATGATGATTCACATAAGATTCCTAAGCAGAATTGGAAATTAGGTACTGAAATAGAAAGAAGCAATGATGCAGATTATTACAAATGGCTTGATAAAATTCAGAAACCAAAATCAGAAGATTATAAAGAAGAGCAATACATGAAGAATTATGTGAGAAGATGGACACTTCCTCTTACTCAATATGGAAAACATTATGATTATTGTGATGTTTGTCTTGCTCCACTTATTGATAAATTTGAGGAAAAAATAATTCACCAAAAGCCAAATGGACAACAATCAATACAAATTATAAAAAGAAGACATATCTTTAATGAAGTTAAGTCTGAATTGAAGGTAATTGAGGCTGGAATGAAGAAGAAGGTTCTTATAGCTCAAAATTTTGGAATATATTCAAAACTTATAGAGCATGGTAAAACTGGCCTTCTTGTTAAAGATGATAATAAAGACTGGTACAAGCACATGAAAAGAGTAATTCAGGACCCTGATTACAGGCAAGAGCTTGCTAATAATCTTCATGAATTCGTCAAGGATAAATATGAAATTACAAATGCTACTGCAGATAGATTAAAAATCTATAAGGATATTTTGGAGAATCATAAAAAACCAATCGTTCTAACTGGTGAATTTCAAAAAATATAAAAAATAAAAAAGGGAGACTCTAAATGAATCTCCCTTTTTATTTTATATCCAAAAAGCTTACAGCTTAATGGTTTCTTGTTTATCGACAACAGTACAAGTTATATCAGTTCCATCAAGCAAAAGAGTCAATTCATTATCTTCTCTGCTTGCAAACTCCTGGAACCATGATTTTCCAACGATTGTTAAGAATTTAGCCTTAGCAATGTCTGTCATAAGTGAAGTCTTTGCTCCTCTGAATGAATCAGATTTCTTATAAAGCCATTCTTCAATAACCTTATTTCTGGAATCATCATCAAGTCCAGATAAAGTTCCCTGAAAGTTTTTAAATTCTTTCATTGCTGGAGCAAGAAGAAGTTCTTTTCCTGAGAGTGAGCTCTCATCAAGACCAGCTAAGAATTTCTTCTCAAGCTTGTCGAAATCTGCTTTCGTTGGCTTAGAAGCAAGACCCTGGATTTTAATCTCAAGAGTATTTACTTCAATTTCCTCATTCATTTTTTCAACAATACTCTTAGGGGCAAATCCATTAGCTGTTAAGCCAAGGTCCTTAAGCCACTCAGTAGCCTCAGCCCCATATAAGTCAAGAAATCCTTTGCTGGCACCATCAAACAATTGTTTTTTGTATTGGTTAAATACATAGTTAGCAGCTTGAAGTTTGATAAGCTCGTGAGATTTTTTGAAAAGTGCTTCAGCAGAAAGAGACTTAACCATCATTCTATTAATGACTGGTAATTTAGAGAAATCAAGTGTCATGATTTTTCCAGATTCCCAAGTTTCTCCCTCAAGAAGACCATTTGCCTGAAGAGTATCAAATGTCTCTTTATTCAAAGAAACTGGCAATTGGTAAGTGTGAATTACACCATCCTTAATAATTGTATAATTTCTAAAGATGTGTGTATCGAATTTTGGACCAAGACCAAATGAGTTAGATGGAAGCTCTACCCAACCTTTGTATTGTACAAGTACAGAAAGGTTTGCTCTTGTCTCATTCCAAGTGAGATTTGAGATTGGGCTTGATGGGTTTTCTTCATTAAAGTTAAACTTCAATGTCTCTGTTGTGGTTTCTCCAACTTCTTGCAATTTAGCTTGAAGCGCAGCAATATCTCCAGCCTCAGTGAGTTTTTTAATCTCATCCTTATCAGCCTGGGTCATGTCTGATTTTCTGGCAACAGCTTTTCCTCCAGTTCTCTTATATTCAAAAGAAGGGTCTCTCGGATACCAAACATTTTCATCACTTGACATTAATGTTTCAAGCATATCCATTACACAGAACGCATCCTCTGCAGGTTCAAGGTCTGGATTATACCCTTCAGTAAATCTTGCTGATTCGTTATTCATTGCGTTAACAAACTTAGATTCAAGTTCGTTTATTTTTTGAGTACCGAATGTATTGGCCTTTTCAACGATTAAATAAGCATCTCCTAAGAATTTAAGAATCTCAGAAACCATGTTGTAATCAGATTTTCTTGAGTAAGCAAATGCTGCGGCATAAAGTCCAGCGAAAACTGAATCCGAAGTATCTCCCTTAAGAACTGAGTCAGAAATGAAATTTTCATCTCCAAGATTTGTTGCAGAAGGAGCTTTTTCTGTGAAATAGAAAAGATTTACCTCGCCATCAACACTTACGTAAATTTCATTATCTTCGTTAGGAAGGTACATGACAACATCTCCATCAATAATGTTAAATACTGTTCCGTTATGAGGGATATAATCAAGCTTAATATATCTTCTCTTTCCAGTTTGTCCATTGGTGAACACTTTTTCTGAATATGGTTCATATTCATCAAATCCCTGGCTAAATGTGTGAACTCCACCAACTGTTGTGGCCATTTGGCTAAGAAGCTGTTTATTGCAATACCAACCATACTCTACTATGATTGCACTTGACAGGTCTTCCTTAACCTTCTCGATAGCATCCAGGATTTCTTTGGTAGTATTCCTGTTATCATATCCATCGGTTAAGAAAAACATTGTGTGGAGCATTTTTGGGTCTCTCTTAGAGACTCTCTCAATAACCCCTTTAAGCTCGATAAGAGGGTCTTTGAATGAGGTTAATCCTACAGTTGTAAGATATTTGTCGATAAGGCTTTTAACCTTGTTTAAATCCATTGCTCCGCCTACGTGGTAGTCTTCTAAAAGAACACCGCACTCTTTCGTACCTGAAAACCAAATGATTGTAACCGAATCATTAGGCTTAAGCATGGTAGAAATTTTGTTGTACAGGTCTCTCTTAATAGCAGACAACTCTCCCCACATAGAACCAGAACAGTCGATAATAAATGTGTGGTGCATAGATACTTCCACCACTTTTTCTTCACCAACCTCTGGTTTTACCACTTGGTTGTAGAAAAATTTGCCATTTCCAGCATTCAAATACTTTGACATAATTCTTGTACTTTTTGTTTTTGATATTAATTAATTGTGGCGAAGGTAGGCAAAAAAACGAATTATCCAAAAAAAAATCTTGATTAATTCGCTTTTTTAATGTATTTATTAGTAAACGACTTATCATGAAAAGTATCAGTTACAATTTTGGGGCAATAAGGGATAGTGTTGCAAGACTTTCTTCAATGGAGTTGGTGAGAGAGAATAAAAGTAAAACTCTCGATACCTTTATAAAGAAAACAAATGACAGTCCTAACTTAAAGAAACAACAATTAATCTACAAGAATATCCAGGAATGTAAGCCTTTTTCTAAAGAAAGATTAGCAGAAAGATTTTTAAATCAGAATCTTAGCATGTTTAAAAATGCTAAGTGGAATGAAATCTTGAGAGAAAACATGAACATCAGAAAAGAATTACTTGGAAATCCAGATGAGAGCCATGTTGAAGCCAGAGAAAATGGAGAATTGTTTGAGGCAATTAATACATTAATAGAATCAGTTTCAAATCCAGGTTTTTCAGATTTTGAAAGAGAGAGTGTAGCTTATGATTCAATTATAGAGCACTTGACAAGAGAAGTGAAAGAAGAAGAAAAATCTAAGGAAGAGAATGACTCACCAGAGCTTAAGGAAGCGTGGAAATTTGTTACTAAACTTGCTGTAAATAACTTTAACAAAAGATACGAACATCTTAATGAATCTGAAAAAGAAGTATTAAGAGTACTTACATCTGGAAATAATGATAAGCGTGAATATCTCGAAGATATTAAAAAAGAAAACTTAAATATAATCGACTCTCTTCTTGAAGAGGGGGTGGATAAATCCAACCACGATACACTTATTGAATTTAAGAGTAAATTAGAAAGAATAGGAGATATTTCTCCTGCAGATATTGATGACTATATTCTTGAGTGTATAGACCTAAGACAAACTCTTGGAGAACTATAAAAATTCGCATATACTAATTAATTTTAAAACGTGCAAGAAAAAGTGAGATTATTTTCTCACTTTTTTTGTTTTAACAAATATCTTTTCCTATATTTTCCTAAATGAAAGTATTTTATGGATTTGAAGGTAAAAAGAACTGCAAGGGAAATTAAGATAGATAGTTCTCTTATTAAGAATAAAAATATTAATGTAAAGGTTGGAACTGTAGAAAAAAGGGATGCCCCAGAGACAATATACATATTTGTAAGTTTTTGGGCCAGGCCGTCTGTTCTATTAAAAGATGAGTCACAAGATGTCTTAAAAGAAGTGCTTGACACTAATCTTAGTTCTATATACAAAAAAGAGCTTAAATCGTATCTTAAGAATAACAAATACTTTACAAGCGAAAAGGATAATATTTACATTAAGAATATACCTGAAAATATAAATTACAATAAGAAAAGAAATTTTATTTCACTGGAGTTATATTTACACACACTAAACATAGAAAGTGACAAAAAAATACCACTAAGTAATAAGAGAAATACTGAAATATTTGATGAGGCTGTTAAAATAGCAAACCTGATGGGGAATTCCCCGCTATTATTGGATGGCGATGAATTTGAAATATTCAAGAAATCCATGTAATGGTTAGTTTTTAATTTTTGACCCCCTTTCAATAAGGGTTTTTTTTTTCTATTTATAGCAAAAGAAACTCATGAAAAAAATTGAAATAACTAAAGACCAGCTTCAACAAATGATTAAGGAAGGTGTTGAAAGGATTCACAGGCAAAAGTTAATTGAGAATAGAATTGAGCAAATCAATAGAGAACTAAATGCTCTTAACAATCCAGATGCATGGGAGGATGCACACAGAGAAGCTCAAAATCAACTAAGAAAAAAGACAATAGCATTCAACAATATGGTCCCTAAGGAAAGATTAATGAATGAAGGTCTTACAGAAAAAGGGGTAGAAACAGTTAAGAAATGGATTGCAGCAGAAGGTTCAAGAGTAGCTGCTAAAAAAATAATAGACTCCATTATTTCAAGAATGCTCGGTGGAATGACAAGTAGTGACCTTCCAGATACTTCAACATTTGCAAACGGCTTGGATACCGTAGAAGAATTTCTTAATGCTGAAGAATTTGATAATGCATATCAAGAAGCCAAAAATACGGCTAAAGAAATGATTGAGGAAGAAGGTGGGGGAGATTTGTTTGAGGGTAGATTAATTAAAGAATCAATCGGAGATATTCAGACTATGCCACTTGAACAATTGATTATGATAGCTAAAAATGCAGGAGATATAGTTCCAGATGCTGAAGTAGAATTAAATAATCTTGCTACTGCTGAAGGTAATAGAGGAATTCCAGTATATAAGGTAGAAGAGATACTTGCTAATTACGACCTTGAGATGGGTGATGTATCTCATGATAGAGAATCTTCAAATGATTCTTTGAGTTTAGATGATTTAGCAAATAAAGGATTACTTGAAAAGAAATATTCTGATGAAGCAAGTAACTTTATTGGAAAAGAAATAAGTCATCTTATGCATGATAAAAATTATGAACATGATAGAGCTGTTGCTGCCGCAATCAATATAGCAAAGGATAAGGGGTATAAAATTCCTAAGCCAACAAATGAAGAGGCTCCATCAGCTGGTCTTAGTTCAAAACAAAAATCTAATGTTGTTAAGAAAGCTAAGGCTGGAGAAGATATAGGCAAGAAGGGTAAAGGATTTAAAGATGTTGTGGCAAAGGCTAAGGCATCTGGAGCTGAAGACCCTGAGGCAGTGGCTGCTGCAGCTATGTGGAAGAATATAAAGAGAGAGAGTATTGCTGAGACTATGAAAAAAGCTTCTGAGTTGTTAGCTGAGGCAAACAAAAAGATGAAGGAACGCAGTCAAAAAAACAAATAAGGGATAAAAACACATTATAAATTTAGAAAGCCCCAATTTAAAGGGGCTTTTTTATTTAACCCGCCTAAATTTCAAAAAAATCAAATATTTATATAAAAACAATTTTACTAACCATGATTCAAAATTTAGATAACAAATACATCATTTCAGAATGTATCGAATTTAGAGCCGATAGCAAAATGCTAAAGGAAGCTGAAGAAAAGGGTAAACCACTTATCATGACTGGTATACTTCAAAAAGCAGATACACTAAACAGAAATGGTAGAGTATATCCTTTTGAGATTCTTAAGAGAGAAGTTGATAAATACATGGAGCTTGTAGAAAACAACACTGCTGGTGGCGAACTTGACCATCCAGATTCGGCAGTTGTATCTCTTGCTAATGTTTCACATAGAGTAATTGAAATGTGGTGGCAGGGTAAAGACCTTTACGGTAAAGTATTGGTTGCTGAAGAAACTCCTGCAGGACAAATTTTAAAAGGTCTTTTAAAGGCTGGATTTATGCTTGGTATTTCTTCAAGAGGTGTTGGGTCAGTTAAATCAAGAAATGGACAAGATGTAGTTCAAGAAGATTTTGAACTTATTGCGTTTGACTTCGTATCTTCTCCATCAACTCCTGGAGCATACCTATTTAAGGAAGGTAAAGAATATGGAGTTAGAGGTGGCGGAATGGTACCTCTCTCAGAATCAACTGGAATCATATCTGGAGAACTTATCAGAGAAAATATAGAAAGATACACAAGATTGTATGAATTGGCTAATTCTCCAAAGTTAATACAAATAAATAAGGAACAGGGGTCAAAATTAGAACAATTGGTTAATTCTAATTTCTGGAAAAATAAGTAAAAAAATAGACAAATTTAGATTTTACAAAATTTACTAATATTTATTAGAAATCAAAGTCATTAAACAAAAAAGTTATGAGCGACAAGAAGATTAATAAATCAACTCTTAAGGAAGCTAAAGAACAATTTGAAGAAATTCAAAAGTTCGCTATTGAAGAGGCTACAAAAAACCTTAAAGATGATGTTAGCAAGAAAGTTATTGAACTCATGAACTCTTCTTTAGAAGAAGATGCTCTTAACGAAGAAATAACAATTAACACTGGAGAAGCTACAATAAAAATTGACGACTCAGGAAATATGGAAGTGGAAACTTCTGCTGAAGTTGGAGCAACTGAAATTGATAGTGAAGAAGGTGAAATAGAAGATTCAGAAATTGAAATTTCTGATGATGACGATGAAGTTGAAATTGATAACTCAGAAATAGAAGAGATGAACTTAGAAGAAATGAACTTTGAAGAGCAAGACGCTGCTGCGCCAGCTCCAGAAGCTATGCCAGCACCAGAGGGTATGCCAGCTGAAGCACCAGTTGCTGAAGAACCAGCGGCTGAAGAAATGCCAGCTGAAACAATGGCAAATCCTTTCCAGGCTTTAATGGATAAAATGGACCAAATGATGTCTATGTTAGGAGGAAATGCTGGAGGTGAAGAACAAATTGATATTGTTGATGACACTGCTGCAGCACCTGCTGCACCTGCGCCTGCTGCACCAGCACCAGCTGCACCTGTTTCTGAAGAAATAACATTTGAAGTTGTTAATAACGAAATGGAAATCCCTGAAGAGGATGAAGTTCTTGAAATTGTTGGGGGTGGAGATGAAGAAGATACTGTTGAAGAAATGCACGGTGTTGGACATAATCTTAGACACTCTAATAGACTTGCTAAACTACCAAGACAAGGTGTTGAGCATAGAAAAGAAATGAATGAAAATAAAGCTCAATATGAGGCAAAAATTGCCGAGCTCATTAAGGAAAACGAAAGTTTGAAAACGGAGAAAGAGGAACTCGAAGCAGAACTTATTAAGTTCGAAAACGGATTCTTAAAACTCCAAGAAAATTTTGGTCAAATGCAAGACTACAACGCTAAGCTGGTTATGGCTTATAAAGTAGCAATGTCAGGTGGCCTTACAACTGATGAAAAGATTCAGATTTCTGAACAATTCGACAAGTGCGAAACTGTAGAAGATGCTGAAAAACTTTATAAATCTATTGTAAGTGAACACAAAATCAAGGTTAACAAAAACCCTGAGAAGAGCATTAAAACTACTTCTATAAAATCAGTTCCTGCTAAAAGCGTATCACAACCACTTTACGAAAGCAAAGAGGTAACGAGAATGAAGCAACTTGCTGGAATCAAAAAAAATGAAGAATAAAAAAAATATGTTTTTCGCAAAAAAAGTAGTTAAAAAATAGAAAACACTTTTTTTAAACATATTTATTGTTAAACAAATTAAAACTTTTAAAAAATGAGCGAATTATTGAACAGCGGAAAAGTTGGACTTACAGTCTTCAAAAACTTAGCTGAACAAAGAAGAGCAATCGTTGAAAGCTGGTCTGATTCTGGACTTCTTGATGAAGGGTACGATATTAATGGTACTCCAATCAGAATGAAAGGTATCAAAGCTGCAAACGTAGCACAACTTCTCGAAAACCAAGCTGCCGCAATGTTGAACGAGGTAACACTTGATTCATCTGCAGGTAGATTTGACACAGTAGCATTCCCAATCGTAAGAAGAGTATTCTCAAGATTGCTTGCTAACGAAATCGTGTCTGTACAGCCTTTGGCTTTACCATCAGGACTTTTGTTCTACATGGATGCAAGAGTTTCATATGCAGGTAGCGATACCCACTTTGAAGCAACTCCTCCAGGAATAACTAACGGTACTGGTTCAAGAAGCATTGTGCCTCCACAGAACACAGCAAACCACCAAACAGGACCTGTATTTGCTGATACAACAGCTTACGAGCGTTTCTACAACAATCAAGGGTTTGACATGTCATTCGGAACAGGATACACAGCAATGGGTGTTACTAACGGTGATACTGCTGACAACTGGGTAAATGGTCTTTTCAACCTTACTTTTGCACTTGGTGCTGGATTCGATGAATCTAAACAACAATCATCAGCTACATTGAGATTCTCAGCTGTAACTAACATTTACTACTCAGGAGCTGCTGGTAACACATTAGTTGTTGCTGCAGGAGGAAATATTCCTTTCTTCTCTTCAGTACAAACTTGGGCTACTGACCAATACGCAGATGGTAATGCAAGAGTTGTTCTTGACCTTAGACCAGCTGGTATCTATGGTACAGACTTCGATGCTGACATGCTTAATAATGGTGCTGGTACTTTCGGTGCTGCATACACTATTAACGCTGTTCCAGTATACGAAATCTTCAACGACCTTGAGGCTAAGTCAGAAATGGCAGAACTTACAATCAGATTCTCATCTGTAACTGTAAACACAATTACAAGAAAACTTAGAGCACACTGGACTCCAGAACTTGCTCAAGACCTTGAAGCATACCACAGCATTGACGCTGAAGCTGAGCTTACAGCTCTTCTTTCAGAGCACGTTGCTGCTGAAATTGATAGAGAAATCATCATCGACCTTATCAACGGGGCACCGTTCAGAGCAAGATGGGATTACAAAGGACTTTCATCTAATGCGAACTTCTTCGGAACTCAAAAAGACTGGAACCAAACTCTTATCACAAGAATCAACGAGCTTTCAGCTCAGATTCACAAAGCAACCCTTAGAGGTGGTGCAAACTGGATTGTATGTTCTGCAGAAGCAGGAGCAATCTTCGATGACTTGGAATACTTCCACGTTGATGGTAGCGCAGCTCCAGAAAGCGAAAAGTATAACCTTGGAGTAGAAAAAATCGGTAACTTAGGTTCAAGATACGTAGTATACAAAGACCCTTATTTACCAGCTAACATTGTTCTTCTTGGACACAAAGGTAACACTTTCCTTGAAGCAGGTTACATCTACGCTCCATACATCCCACTTCAGTTGACACAAACTATCACTGACCCGAACGACTTTACCCCAAGAAAAGGTATCATGACTCGTTACGCTAAGAAAATGGTTAACAACAGATTCTACGGAGTTGTATTCATTGACAATATCAACAAATACTAATCCGAAAGGAGAAGTAAATGAGATAAAAATCATAAACTTAAAAGAGAGGAATTCGAAAGAGTTCCTCTTTTTTTGTTTATAAATTATTTGGTTGGAGTATTTTTATGATTTGGTCCATATGTCCTGATATTAAACCAATATTAGAAACCGTTCGGACGCAAAAATTTTTTAAGGCCTGGTCCTGCAGTTCAATACTGTCGTCAAGTATAACATATTTTATACCTTTTTTATCAGAAAAATTTTTGATTCCTATCTCCTTATGAACATCTCTTTCCGTGTAACCTATGATAGAATCCAAAAATTATCTATATAACTCATAAAATCGGTTAAGAAATAGCTGTTCTGCTTCTTCTGGAGTAACTTTAGGTATTTTACAATTAGCGAGCTTTTCATCACGCAAAATTTTTAGAGCATTTCTAAGTGATACTTCTTTCTCTTTAGATTTAGCCTCAATCTCATCTTTCATAATAATAATCTGACCTATTTCTTCTATAAGAATCTTATTATCAATATCATGAACACGTTGAGAATATGGATATGGTAATCCAAATTTTTGGAAAATTATGGCTTGAATTCGGTCTTCAATCTCTCTGTATTTTGTTAATTCTTCCCTGTGCTTAATTGGTCTAACAAGGTCATTTACATAACATTCAGAACCATCGTGAAGCAAAAATGCGAGCTGTTCTTCCTTTGTGCCTGGCTCAAGTGAACATAAATATGAATGAAGAGCTACTGAATAATGAAACAGGCAATGACCTCCGTATCGACATAGATTTGACAAAGAATGGGCAATATCTTCTATATCTATGTCTTCTAATTTTAAGTTGAAAATATCAACTTCCTTACCAGAGTAAAGAGTCATGGTAATAGGTTTAATAATATCCTTTTTTTGAAGTTTCATAACTTTACAGTTTGAGATTCCTCACAAAAATAGGCTTTTTTTGGATTACATCAAAATATTTTTTATCTCAGACCTTACTAATGCTCGAATTTCATTAAGTCCAAAATGAATATGATAATATCTAAGAGCTTCTGGCTCAAGTTCTGGTATTTCATCTAAATTAGGAGCTAAACCTATCCTTTTCAATGTATTAAGATAACTTATTTGGTCTTCTGAATCAAGAAAAGAAAGTTCCCTTGCAGTCAATGTTGAATCGAGGGAATACATGACTTTTTCTTTAACATAAAATTTTCTCATATCATCATCAATGAGTAGTTCAAATTCTTCTGGAGTTAAATTAACGCCATATGTAACAGCACAAATTGAAAATTCTTTTTGTAATTCTGGAGAAAGTTTTTTTATAATATTATAACTTAAATACCTCTTATTCCAAATATAAATTTCCTTTTCAGAATCGGAAAGATTTTCAAACTCATAATCTTCAATCCAATCAGAAGTTTTCATTCTGTTATTAAAATATGCCTTTTTATTTTTGGGGGTAAGATAAAGAATTTCTTCAGGAGAAAGTTTTAGATTTTTTAAAACCATGTCATTAACAAAAGCCATTTTATCGCTTGTTGTCATATTACTAAATTTATCCCTATCGAAATTTATCATAAAAAACAAAGTTTCTCACTATAAATAGTCTAAACAAATATGAATCAAATTTTCTCAACCTATTTATAGGAAAATTAATAACTATGGCTTTTCACAACACAAATTGGACTGCAGTAAACTTGCCAGTTGGAACCTATGAAATGGGTGACCTTGGAAATGGCCTTACTGCCTCCACTGTTCATCAAATCTTCTGCTTAACAGGAGGTGCTATAACTATCACAGCTAAAGGTGGTGGAACCTTCACTTGGACTGCTACATCTGGACAATCAATAAATGTTGTAGTAGGAAGATGTGTGGTTGCTTCTGGGTTGTTTGTAGGCTTCAAGTCTGCATATCAGCCAGGATATGGACAATCATTAGGTGCATCATATTAAAAAACTAATTAACCATGAGTTGTTTTTGCGCTGAAGGATGTCTTACAGGAATGACTGTAACCGAAAAAACTCGAATCTTTAATAGGATTAGGAGAAAGATTGGTGCGCCCGTAATGGGGGTAGAACTTCTCGATGAACAAATTGAGGAATGTATCTGTGAAGCAATAGAAGAGTATTCAGGATACATTAATGATTGGGTCTTAAGGAATAGACTTGGAGAAATGCTTGGACTTCCATCTGAGATTGATTTTACTCTAAAGTATGTTTCAAATTCTTTATATTTTGAAAACTCATTTGCAACTCAAATTGGAGAACAAATTGGACTTGGAGCAAATGGAACCAGAGAAGTAAAAACAGATTCAATAACACTTACCGCAGGAACACAAGACTATACAATCCCTGATGGAAGGGAGGTTCTTGATATTCTTTGGTATACTCCATCATTTATTAATCTATTTGGTCTTGACCCATTCGCAAATACAAATATTGCATTCAGTGAATTTGGTGCCAGTTTTGCTGGACATACACTATACCATGTAATGCCTGTATTTGATACAATTTTAACAGCACAAGCTGCTGAACTTAGAAATAGAGTAAGAGGTTCTGAATATCATTACATGATTAGACCTGGGGCAAATGGAACCAAGACTTTAAAATTATATCCAGTACCAAGAAATAATGGCGGAGGAAACGTAAACGTTGGTATTGGAGGTGGGGCTGGAACTCCAGGAACTGTATTTTACACTTACAGAGATAGAGCTGGATATTATGGAAATCCTCAATATAGTGGATATACCGCAAACCCAGGATACACAGGAAGCACAACTAATACTCAAGGAAACGGACTTGTATCTGGTCCTGGTGATGCACAGCTTAATTATATTAATTGGAATCAATTAAATTCAGTTGCACAAACATGGATTAAAAAATATGCTCAAGCACTTGCTAAGGAATTACTCGGAATTGGTATCAGAGGAAAGTTTAATGGACAATTACCTATTCCAGGAGCAGAATTAACTCTCAATAAAGATGACCTTATTTCAACTGCAAGAGAAGATAAACAAATACTTCTCGATAAACTTGAAAAAGACCTTGAAGAATTGTCTTATGACAGAATAATGGAAAAGCGTGCTGCAGTGCAGGAGTCTGTAAATAAAACATTATCTTATATTCCAATGAAAATTTGGATTTATTAGTAGATTTACGCAAAAATTTTTTTAAGAATATAGCGATATAAAAAATATTAAATGAGCAACCTGAATGAAATAGGAAAACAACCAGATGGTCTCAATGAAGATGAAAAAAAACCAGATGGTATAGAACTTTTTTTTGGAGAAAAAGAAAAAGCATTCTTTACAGCTGCTGGAAGAGAAATATCTGAGACAATCCTTAAGGAGTCATTTATGTTATATAGAGTTGACCTAAAAAGAACTCAAACACACTCACTATATGGTCAAGCAAAAGCGTTTCAAAAAGTTTGGAAACCAGAAGTAAAAATTCTCGGAAGAATAAATGTAGAAACCATAGAACCAGAATATATGGCGGATGGTGGTCTTGTAAAGAAAGGTCTTGGAAAGTTTACTGCACATGTATACATGGAACAACTCGAAGAACTTGAGCTTGCTGAATATAAACAAAATCAACTCGTAGTTTATGATATAAACAATGGAGATTACATTGGATATAAAGATGAATACTACACAATTATAGACAATGGACACGCTCAAATATCTAACGAATTTTCTTGGGGTGGTGATAGAAGATTTTATATCACTATTACCGCAATAGAGGTTGATGAGGATATATTCAAGGCAAGATAAAAAAAGCCTATTAAGAAGATAATATTATCTGTTACAAATTCCTTTACCAGACTTAGGGAAAACTCCAAAAAGAATAACGCCCCCCTAAAGTCCCCCCTCTGAAATTTTCATTTCTAAAGGGCGCTGTATGAGAGGCTGCTGATTAAAAATAATCAGTCTTATGCCTGCAGTGACAGCTGTCAGATGAATCTGATGAACCTTAGGAGGGTCGCTTTGGAATTTTTACAAAAGTCAGGTAAATTACCATGCCCAGTGCAAAACCTCTGCTACAGAAAGCAACGCCCCCAGAAATAAAACTGATGTGCAGAGTAAAAGTCACAGCAAATGTAATAAATAAAAAATATGATTTCAATATTTCTTCAAACTATTTATAAAAAAAAGATTCATGGCTATTAATGACAATATAGGAAGGGGGCTTGATAATGATTTCGAAAATTTTAATTTCCTTCCTCAAAAATTATTTCTTGAAGACCTGGACCAAGGTATAAAAAACTATATTGATGGACTGAATATCAGCATGATAAATGAGAATGGTATTATGACGCAAGTACCACTTATTTGGCTTACTCAAGAACTTTGGGCTGAAAGAAAAATGAACTGGAAAGAGATGAGAAATGAACTTGGTGAGGAAATTACCAGGCCGTTTATGACTATTTACAGGACTATGGCCGCACCAGGAACATCACCTTTGAAGAGAACTATTCCTAAAAAAATGACTTTTAGATATGTAAAAGTTCCAGTTTTTGATGGAACTCTTAAGGGATATGAGTTATACAAAATACCTCAACCAGTATATGTTGATACTCACTATACCTTAAGTCTTTTTACTCATTATATGGTGGATGTGAATGAATTCTATGAGATGATTCTTGCAGAAGGATATTCAGATGGTCAGGGATATATGAAAATAAATGGATATAATATTTCTTCAAAACTAAACGGAGACCCCACAGAAAACAACAAGACAGACATCACTCAAGAGAAGGTATTTAGGATTGATATTCCTATTTTGGTACAGGGTAAAATTGTGGACCCCACTAAGTTCGAGAAAGTGAATACCATCACTAAGGTGTTAATTAAAATTTCAGAGAAAAGAAGATAATCGACTAATGTTTTATCTTTTTTATTCTATTTATAATAAAGTTTGAGTAGATGAAAATCAAGAACAAGAAAAACAACGCAAACTATGTTAATTATAAGTTGGGCGGTTTTGCTAAGAAAGCACTCATCCCATCGGGCAAAGTGGTTGATGTTCTTGATATTTTAGATGTAACTCAAATTATTAATTATGGAGATTTTGACAGAGGATTTTTTGAAATAGTAAAAGAAGAATCTGTGATTGCTGAAAGCACTAAATCTAAGAATAATAAAAATAAAGTTGAAGACTCTTTAGAAAAAGTCAAAAAAGAAGTGAAGAATTATACCGAAAAGGAATAATAAATAGAAAGTAACTAACAAAAATTAATTAATAGCAATATGGCGACAATATTTGTTTCACCTGGTGTCTTTACAAGAGAACAAGATTTTACAATCTTTGCTTCAAGGATAGGTATTACAAGATTGGGAGTTGTAGGAAAAACCCTTAAGGGACCAGCCTTCGAACCAATTAAAATAAGAACAACAGATGACTTCTTGCTTAGATTCGGGGGAACAGACCCAGACTTCCCACTACCATACGTGGCGAACTCTTTCTTAGCGCAGTCTAATGAATTAACCGTTACCAGAGTTCTTGGTAACAATGGTTTTACAAACTCACCAGCATGGCTTATTATTGCTGATGTTACTGATACTTATTCAGGAACAACAACATTTAGTGGTCTTACATTTACACAAACTGGCCTGGACACATCAACTACTTACAATTTCTCATCTATTACAAATGCTGTAATGACAGATGGTACAGTAAGTGCTACAACAACAGGAACAAATGTAGTTGTTTACTACAGTGGAACAATATTATCAAGTGAAGTTAATACAGCACTTGCTGCTGATGCTACTTTTGCTGCATTTGGAATTACAGTTACCGATGACACAACAACAACCCTTGGAGATGGAACATGGTCACTTGCAGTAACCAATCTTGAACCAAATGGCGCTAAGTCTGGTGCTACACTTGCGGTACTTAGAAGTAAGAGAAATCAAATAACAAACACTTTCTACTTTGATGAAGAAAGTGATATTACTATTAACAATATTTCAACCACTCTTGGTTCATTTATGTTAAGTGGAGCAACAGGTCCCCTTACTGCACAAACAAACAGTGGATTTACAGTTTCACTTGACGAAACAAGAGAAGATTACATCGTTAAGATTCTTGGAAAAACTCCAGAAGTTATTGATGGAGCTGCAAACTTATATGTTGAGAGAATTTATCCTCACTTCGTAAGAGAAGCGAGCGCAAGATACGAGATTAAAAATATTAATCCATCTTTAGTATATACTAACGAGACTTCATATACTGATTTCGCTAACTCATATACCAATGCGGTAACTCCATGGGTTGTGTCAAGAGTTATCGGTGGAGACGTAAAGAACTTATTTAGAGTTCAAACTATCTCTGATGGTGATGCTTCTAACGTAGAAATAAAGATTTCAATTGCAAATATTGACATCAACAACTATACATTCGACATCATCGTAAGAAGATTCGAAGATACTGATGCAACCGCATCTTCAACAGCTCTTGAGAGATGGTCAAACCTTAGCTTAAGAGAAGAGGATAGCAACTTTATTGCTAAAGTTATCGGTACAACCGATGAAGAATACCCAAGAAAGTCTAACTTCATCACTATCGACATGGCAGCAAGCTACCCTACAAATACAGTACCTGCTGGTTTCCGTGGATATAGCTTGAGAGAGTCTGGAATTTCAGGTTCTACATCTGCTGATATTTACTATAAGACAGGATACCTTTCTGGAGATTCAGTATTTAAAACATATCTTGGAATTTCTGAGCTTGGATATACAAACTTTACAACAAACCAAGTTTCTACAAGAAATGCAGTTAAGAGTGTTGAGGCTGACTTGTTCGCATATGAGGGAGGAACCGCAACCGATAGAGTAACTATCAAAGGATTCCACCTTGAGAATACCGCAGATTCAAGTGAGTTCGTTAGTGGAAGCATTAATTCACTTACTGGATATACAAATGACGCTCAAACTTTAATTGACAGAAACAAGCTTAAATTTACCCTTGTTCCTGCAGGTGGATTTGATGGATGGGATAAATATCAAGTTTATGATGAATTGTATGATGAGTTTACTGATGCTTATCAGAATAATGTAGATGCATTCAAAGATGCTCTTGATGAAATCGCTAACCCAGAAGTTGTAGATATTAATGTTCTCGCAACCCCTGGAGTTGACTTCAGCAACAATACAACAATCATTAGATATGCTCTTGATATTGTTGAAGACAGAACAGACATAATTTATGTAATGGATGCACCAAGACTTACTTCAGGCGCTGTAAAAGGAACTCCAGAAGAAGTTATTTCAAGACTTGAGGCAACTGGTATCGACAGCAATTACGCTGCAACTTACTGGCCATGGATTCAAATTGAAGACCCTAATTCAGGTAAATACACATATCAAGCACCTACAATGATGGCGGTTCAAACTTATGCGCTTACAGATAATATCGCTGCACCATGGTTTGCTCCTGCGGGTCTTAACAGAGGTCTTGCTGGTCCACAAGTTGTAAGAGCTGACATCAGATTGAACAACAATCAGAGAGATACTCTTTACCAAGGTAGAGTTAATCCAATTGCAACATTTGTACAACAAGGAGTTGTTATCTGGGGTCAAAAAACTCTTCAGGTTAGACAATCTGCTCTTGATAGAATCAATATCAGAAGATTACTTCTTCAAGTTAGAAGATTGGTTTCTGCAGCATCGCTTACACTCGTATTCGAACAGAATGACCAAACTCTAAGAGACCAGTTCCTCGCTAAGGTTGAACCAATTCTTCTTCAGATTCAAAATCAAAGAGGACTTACAGCGTTCAAAGTTGTTATGGATGATAGCAATAATACCCCAGATACAATTGACAGAAATACATTGGTTGGGAAGATTCAACTTCAGCCTACAAGAACAGCTGAGTTTATTGACCTTACTTTCCAAGTACTTCCTACTGGAGCAAGATTTGAAGATTTCTAAAATTAGAATAAACTATAAAATAAAAAGGGATTGTGAAAACAGTCCCTTTTTTTATTGATTCCTATGCCTAAAATGGTTTTGGTTTCTATTTATATAAAAATTGTGTATTAAGATGTCTGGAATTTATTTTCATCCTATAAAAAGAGTGTTTTTGAATTTGTCTGGTGGTACTGTGACGGGTGAAACTATATTTACACAAGGATTATATGCAAATGAATTATCTGGTGGAACAATTTATTCTGGTTCAACAGAGCTTGAAACAATTATAAAAAACATAAATTCTTCTTTTGGTGGCGGATTATTTCTCGCCTTATCTGGAGGAACTGGTGGTCCATATGAATTTACAGGAAGTACAACAGCTGATACTATTAATGTTATAACTACAATTTTACCTACTGTAGATAATAATGTAGACTTAGGAAGTGCGATAAAAAGATTTAGAAGTCTAAATATAGTTGACGGGGTTGCTGTTAATTTTACTGCTTCTACAAAAATAAAAACATCACAATTAGAGCTTGGTAATAGGTTTGTTAATGAATATAACATAATATTGAGTGGTGATTGTATTAATGGTGGTGAATGGTAAAAAAATAAGTATTTATTAAAAAAGAGATTTAAAATGTCAGAAATTAGAGGCGCAAGAATATTAATTAGAGATAGGCAAGTAAATGGTGGGTCAGTTCCATCAGATGCGTTAATGGGGGAACCATTTGTTAATTTATACAATGGTATCTTAAAATTTTCGGGAGTTACTGGAGGTGATTATGAGCCTTCATCACAAACTGGGATTTTTGAAGTTGGTTCTGTCTTATATAATTCCAGAATATCAAATAGATTAAGTGTTAATGGAAATTTTATTATAAGTGGTGATACTGGAATTATTAGTACGTATAACGGAACAACTGGCTCTGGATTAGATGGAAAATTTTTGAGTGGTACAACTACTGGGTTTGTTCTTGGGAATATTTCAGATATTCAAGGAGTAAAGACAAGGGTTCAACCAGGAGTAAATGTATATACAGGAGGAACCGCTGATTTACCAACAGTAAATGTTGTAGACTCACCATCATTCAATAATGTTACTTTTTCTGGAACTGCAACTGGTGGTGTTTTAAATGTGACATCAATTTCTGGTGGAACAATTTATTCTGGTTCCACTGATTTATATGATATATTCCTAACTTCTGGAGACCTTTCTGGAACAACGGTAAGCGCTGGCTCAAATATAGATGTTTCTCAGGTTGGTATTGATTATCAGGTATCAGTTGTTGCTTCACCTTCATTTAATAACATTAATTTTTCTGGAACTGCTATAGGGGGTTCTTTGAGTGCGACAAGTATAACAGCTTCAACACTGACTAATACAAGAGTTTTATTTGCTGGAGCAAATGGTCTTATTACAGATGATGCTGGAATGACATATAATTCGTCCACAGATGTTTTAACTGTAAATGGAAATCTTACAACAAATGGTACTCAATATTCTGGAGGAACCATAGTTGACGATGGTATATTTAGAATTGATGCGGTAACACAAGTTGAAATTGACAGCGCCTTATTGCCTACAACTCATCTTTCTTATAATTTAGGAGCAATAGGGCAAAGATGGAATAGAGTTTTTGCGAGGTCATTTCACGCAGGTTTGGCATCGACCGAATATGGAGATGGATATATTACTGGAGATTCTGTTACATTTATATTTAATTCTGGAGATTTGTCTGTAAATGGCGATATTTTGCCGTCAGCAACAACAACATATGACATCGGTTCTTCTTCTTTAAGATGGAATAACATATACACAAAAGACTTGGATGTATCAGGAGCTATTTCAACAACTGGAATTACAGTATCTGGATTACTTGCTGGCTCTGTTGTTTATGCTGGTTCTGGAGGTCAATTAAAAACAGAAACAGGGTTTGCGTATAATGAAACTACAGACACGCTGAGCACAAAATACATCACTATAGGTTCTCCAGGACAAACTGGAACTACAGCTACCATATATGGTGATGTTTTGATTGTGGGAGAGGCTATTAGTGGGTTTACTTCGGAATTATACATAGAAGATAACTTAATAGAACTTAACTTTAATCCAACAGCCTCAACAGAATCTACATCATTGGGCGCAGGTTTTGGAATTCAAGATGGTTCTGGTATTGCTGGAACAGATGTTTTCTTTGATATTAGAGGTACATCCACTGGTGTTGTCAATAGAGGTTTTGCAACCAACTTAAATGACATATATATCAGAGAGAGCGGAACGGTATCATCTCCAAATGGGGTAAGGGTTATAGCTGAAAACGATGTTATTGACGGAGGGAGCTACTGACCGAGGAACATTTTAAATTTTTTTAAACTATTTAGAAAGACAGAGCTTGATTGCTCTGTCTTTTTTTATTTATAATTAATTTAAGTATTATGAAATCAGGGATTTATAAAATTACAAATACAATTAATGGAAAGGTATATATTGGACAGTCAAAAACATTAAATACAAGATATAGAGGGCATATTTATAGAATATCTCGAAACGAACATCACAACGAACACTTACAAAGGTCTTTTGATAAATATGGTGAAGATAATTTTGTTTATGATATTTTAGAAGAAGTAGAAGACTTGTCTCTTTTAGATTTAAAAGAGAAGTTCTGGATTGACCACTATGGAGGCATTAATAGTGATAATACATATAATTTAAAAGACCCAATGCTTAATGAATATAATGATTATATTAGAAGTAAATTGAGTAAGTCTAATTCTGGAGAAAACAATCCTAACTATGGAAATAAATGGACTGAAGAACAAAAAAAGAATATGTCTAAATCCAGGAAGGGAAAAACTTGGGAAAAACTTTATGGAAAAGATAAGGCAAGAGAAATGAAAGAAAATGCTGCAAAGGCACAAAATGGAAGGGTTCATTCTGAAGAAGTCAAAGAAAAAATAAGACAAGCTAATGTTGGAGAAAAAAATCCAGCTTATGGAAAGGGTGATAGACAACTGGGAGATAAAAACCCTATGTTTGGAAAGCCAGCTAAACACAGGAGGTCTATAGTTCAATTTGATAAAGAGGGAAATTTTATTAAGGAATATGAATTTATAAATCAAGTTGCAGAAGAGGGTTTTAATGCTGGAAACGTAGCAATGGCAGCAAAAGGTAAATTGAAATCATCGGGTGGATATATATGGAAATATAAAGAAATAAACTAACTTTGTAACCATGATTAAAGTGATTCACAAAAAAAATTCTGATAAATATAAAAATGTTTTTTATATTGGAAGGGGTTCTGCACTTGGAAACCCATATACAAGTATTCAAGACCGTGAAACAAAGGCTCAATTTGTAGTAAACACAAAAGAAGAGAGTATTGAAAAATATAAAGAATATTTGAATGATTGCATTGAGAATAAACAAGAAGAAGTGTGTAACTTGATGAATCAAATCTTTATTTTGGCAATGAAAGAGGATGTATATTTATCTTGTTATTGTAAGCCAAAATCATGTCACGGAGATGTAATAAAGGAAGTTTTAGAGTCTAAGATGCAAAAAAAAGAGTTCCCAGTAGGGACTCAGCTTAATTTGTTTTAGTAATTAATATGGATTTACATCCTTTGTTATATTAATTTGTATTTGTCCATTTTGAGGAATGGATAATCGGTTTCCATCGTCATAAAGTAGTTGAAATTCTCCAAGAAAATTTCCTGATTCATTTGTATCTGAAGCATCCCAATTGTATTGAATAGTTCCAGCAGAGTAAGAAACGATTTGTGCTGGCTTGGCAAATATTTTATAATCTCCACAATTTGTCGCCATTGTAAAAGTAACTCCAGTAACCCCAGAAAGGCTGTAAGGTTCTTTACCACCAAGACACCCCCTATCTATAAGACATATTTGAAGAGCTGGAAGTGTATCGTTTCTTTTAATTATAAATTCATTATTATTTGTTGACATATAGTAATTGATTAATAGGTTCCTAATATTTCATACTCTATAGGAGTATTTGATGATATTTCATATTCTATCGGATTATTCGAAGAAATATCAAAATCAAGCTTATTTGCAATATTAAATGGTTTAATTCTAAATCTGGAAATTAATTTTTTATTTAAAGGAGCATTGCTTGTATATTGGACATAAAATACGAGGTCATAAGTTATGTCTGATGAATAAAGTTTTGGATTAAGGTCGGCATAAAATATTCCCACATTTTCCTCAACCACATTGATACCAGTCTCAATTAAGGTGTTTGAATTAGTATCAGCGGTACCAGCAACAAAAGTTTCTGCAGATACAGATATTGGAGTTATTAATGAATAACTTTCTGATGAGCCATTTTTTGACACATGATAAAATTTTCTATATAATCTTAGTACCCCCATATCGCTAAAACAAACAAACCTTGAACGCTAACAATAGCACTCAAGGTTTGCGTTGAATATTTAAAATAAAATTATGCAGCAAGAAGACATCTATCTGGTTGAATAGTAATATTAACCATCGCAATGTCATCAGCACTATAATCGTAGTCATCAAAAGATGCACTTGTTATTTGACATCCAATTAATGTCCATTTTTCAACCTCAACCCCAGTAGGGTCAAGGGCCTTAAGTACAAGGTTCTTTTTGTATCCAATAGCATAACCCATTCTACCAGTAGCTGATTCAAAGTGAAGTCTTACCCACTCCATAATCTTTTGCGTAGTAGATGGCCCTATTACATCAATAAATGTGATGTCAATAGTTTGCCAAATTGAACGACCAGCAACCCAGGTTGATGAGTTCATATAAGGAATCTCAGTAGCCCCGATTTCAAGAGAAGGCTTTCCTGAAGTTTGAACTAAAAAAGACTCTATTCCAAGTTCTGTTGGAAACTCAAGAACGAATCTATTTTTTCTTTTTGGTTCCTGTTCAATCGGAACTGGTCTAAACATGTCTGCCATAATAGTAGTTATTTTATTTATTAATAAATAAGTAGAAAAAATTTTTTTAATTCGGCATTCTTAGAAAATAAATATTATCCATATTTATATGAGTAGGTTAAATAACCTTGATTTTGGACCTATATAGGTCTTATTTTTGAAGAAATTATATAATTTCATATGGCAGATAGACCAGCACGCTTAATTACCAAGCAAACAGCTGTTCCTGGTAGAATACCTACTGGAACCACTGGAAGTGAAACAAACTTTATAAAGCAAGGGGAGTTAGCTCAAAATACAGTAGATAAAAAATTATTCGGGTTTGACGGTTCAAATGTTTTTGAATTTGGTTCAGAATCTTTTTTAGCTTTAACTGGGGGCACGATATTTGGGAGTATAAATATTGTTGATAATCTAAGTGCATCTACCTTGTATTCTGGAAATACAAATTTACAATCAATATTTAATGCCTTAAATTCACAGATTGTAACCAAGTCTGATTTATCTGGTTCTACATTTACAGGGGGAATTATAACCCCATCTTTGAGTGCGACAACATTGAGTGGTGCAACTATTTATTCTGGAAATACAAACTTGTATTCTATTTTTACTCCATCAGGATTTTCCAGATTAGACCTACAAGTTATAACTTCAGGAGATTCCTCTTCATTAACAACAACAAGTACAACTTTTGTAGATGTGCCTGGAATGTCAGCAAGCTCAAGGGATTTTGGAACATCTGCCACAACATATGTGGTAGAATTTAATTGTAACGTTTCAAATAGTACAAATAATGCACAAGTTCATATAAAACTTCAAAAGAACGGAGTTGACCTATCTGGAACTTCGAGAAATGTTACGATGGGGGCCACAAATCAAAGATTGTGCATGTCTACAACTGGATTTGCAACAAATGTTGCATATGGAGATGTTTTTAAAGCTCAGTGGAGAGTGGGTTCTGGGACTGCGAGGATGACTGGAAGAACATTTAGTGTTTTGGGAACAATAACAAACAATACTATATAATATGCCGATATATACATATACAAAAAATAGTTATAATTTTATTCAGTTATTAGATGAGGTTTACTCAGCTATAACCAAACAACTTTATGTTATAAACGAAGGCGATGTTGTTGATGGCTATGCGGATGCTAATGGAAATCAAATTAATTTTGTACTTAATGATGCATTATCTGGTGGTGAACAAACAACCTTGTTAAATACGGTTAATGCTCATGTTGCTAATCCAAATTATACGAATCTGTCTATGGATAATATAAGTTATCCAAATGCAAAAATTTTAACAAACACATTAACCGCTACAACAATTTCTGGGGGAACAATTCTTGGAGATGGTAGAAATATTAAGGGAATAAGTGGAACGCTTGGAATCACAGTAGATGGAGGTGGAAATGTTATTACTGCAGGTCAAAAAGGATATTTAGTTATTCCAAGTGATGTTGGTATAACGGGTTGGAATATTATAGCCAACACTATTGGAAATTGTACAATAGATATTTGGAAAGCGAGTGGTCTAACAATCCCTAATTCTTCTATAGATTCAATTACTGGAAATCAATATCCAAATTTGGTTGGCCAACAAATTAATTCAAACGCAAGCCCTTTAACTTCATGGGTAACTGGGGCTACTGCAAATGATGTTTTAGCTTTTAACGTAATATCTGCAGTAACAGTTTCAAGAGTCACATTGATTGTAAAAACAATTAAAAAATAAGATATTTATAAATATGGCAACAAAAGCAATAAATTTTAGGTTTAATGGACCAACAACTGCAATTACCACATATGATTCTACAGTTACCAATTTAGGAACATTAATAAAGCAATACTCAGGAGCAACAAATGAAGATGTTTTTGCTGGCCCTGCTAAAATAGGTATGGCCAGACCTATGGAACAATCAACTACAATTCCTGGTATTTATCCTCACGTTATACAATTTTCAGATAATATAGATTGGGTTTTTTTAGCTGACAACGCAACCGCTGCGGCTACAAGAAGAATTGTTCATTATGAATATAACAAACAAACCTCAGAATTTAACTGGAAAGGATTTGTGACTTTGACGTTTCCAGCTGCTACAAACCACACTATAAGAGGATTTAGAGTAGTTAGAGAATTATATACTGCAGGAACAGTAAGTGTTTCTTCTACTGCGGTTACAGGGAGCGGTTCAACGTGGTCAACTGATAGAATGTCGGTAGGGAGTAGGATAGGGTTTGGCTCAAATAATCCAACAGAGATTTCTACTTGGCATGAAATATCCGCTGTAGGTTCAAATACAGGTATCACATTAACATCATCTGCCTCAACTTATGTTGCTGGAACGCCATATGTCATAGAAGATATTATGCTTTTAACCACAACAACTAATGCTACAGCAACAAATGGTGGTCTTTATGTAACAAAAGGAATAAGGCCAGAAATATTTACTTCAGTTGGAACAACCATACCAGCAGCTGTTTCTACAGATAATATTAGAGCTGTATATTGGCTTGCAGATGCGGCTTCAGTTACTAATACTGCAGCTTGTGGATGCGCTATACAACAAAAAACATCTTGGATTAGTGCGCATACATATGTTTTGGATACAGCTACTGTTAAAGTGTTTGGATATAATTATAGAAAAGCTTTAACTTTAGCTTCTGGAAAAGATACGACAACCAATGTTATTAAAACAGGAAACCAGGCAGTAACTGGAACAATATCACAAGCAAACAATGGTCGTATAGGAACCCTTCAACACGGACCAGGAAATGGAATTGAATCTCTTTATTTTGTTACAACTACCAGAGTTTATAGAGCTGCTATTTCAGGTATAACAGCAGGTTCTACTACATGGCAAAGCGATGTTATGGTGGAAGTTCCACCTGGAGGTATAAATACTTATGCGGCTACAGCTGCCCTTTCTTCTTGTGAAATTTCAGATGGTATTGACAGATTGGTTATTGCTTCTACTGGTGCTGCTGGTGTTAGAAGTTATGTAACAGAATACAATACAATTTCCACCCCCTTCAATCATATTTTTTTAAATGATGATAAACAATTAGACCAGTCAACTGCGGATAATGGGGGAGTAGCTCACCCATCAATATTAGCCGCTACCATGTCTATTTGGTCAGAAAATGGAATTTTATATTTATCAAGAGTAGGAACAACAGCAGCAGTCAATCAAGTTTACACCCTTCCAATAGGAGCACATCAAACTTATGCGATTAACGATAATCAAATGTTAATAACTCCAAAGTTTGATATAAGCGATTCAAATAAGTTATATAATATTACTCCAAAATATTTAAGTAAATTAGGAACTGATACTTTTTCATTACCTACAGAACCTTTTAAGATGTATTATAGAACTACTGGAATATCTGATAATTCTGGTGGTTGGACTTTGCTTGATAGTTATGGTGATTTGAGTGCTGTAAGTGCGACTGAAATTCAGTTTATGTTTATTTTTAAAATATTAGGAACCACATGTGTGCCAGCAAGAATAATGGGATTAACATTAGCTTATGAAGATAACACAACGGATAGTCATTATCAACCTTCAGTTGGAAATTCATCTATAAGTGATAGAATATTTGCTTATAGGCAATCTACTCTTTGGGGTTCTAATATTCCAAATTTAAGAATTAGATTGTATAATGCATCTACAGGAGTTTTGGTTTTAGATGATGATATTTTAACATCTGGATATGGAACATTTGAATATTCTACCGATGGAGGTTCAAATTGGTCTTCATGGAATTCAAGTCAAGATGCTGTAGGTAATTATATAAGATATACCGCAACATCATTGCCTGATGGAGTGAGAATTCGTTCATTATTAACACAAGCATAAAAATATGATACATTTAGAAAAAGACCAACCACTATTTACTGACGAAACGCTACTTGTGTTTGAAGGCGGTGATTATGAGGAAACTGATTTAGTACTTGTAAGAAAAATAGATTCTGAGGAACCCGTTTTCCAGTTTCAAGCGAATTTCATTAAAAATGGAGAAAATATATGATTGATGATATAGTATTTGACTATAATGTTTTCATTTTGGAGTTGCCTAATGGTACTCCAGGAGGAAATGTTGTTTCTTATTCTATGGATGGTTTTTTTTATGATTTTGTTTCCAGTGGAACAGGAAATACAGAGACGAGTTATGTATTTATTTCTTAATTTTTAAGGTTTATTTGAATTTTTTAATAAAAGGGATTATATTGTTTTATAATCCCTTTTTTAATGAAAGATAGCGGCAATGTGATAAAAAATAAGAAGGCTTTAGTTGTTTCTGGTGGGGGTAGTAAAGGGGCTTGGGCAGGAGGGGTAATTCAGTATTTGATTGAAGACCAGAAAAAAGATTATGACCTTTATGTCGGAACTTCTACAGGGAGTCTACTTGCTCCTTTAACCTCAATCAGAGAATTAAGTATTCTTAAAAAAGGTTATACAAGTATAACATCTGACGATATATTTTCAGTAAATCCATTTAATAAAAAAGGAAATGTAAATATTTTTAATGCATTTAGAAGGATTGTTACTTTAAAAAAAACTCTTGGAGAAACTCAAAATTTAAGAAATTTAATTAAAAAATACTTTCAAGAAAAGCACTTTGAAGAACTTTATAAGTCAGAAAAAGAAGTTATAGCTGTAGTCGCAAATCTAACAGAAAAAAGGCCAGAATATAAATCTTCAAATAATTGTAAATACGAAGATTTTATTGATTGGCTATGGGCTTCATGTAATGCTCCAATATTTACCTCAATTGTTGAAAAGGATGATTGTCAATATGCTGATGGAGCTATATTTCATCATATACCGATTCAAGTAGCTATAGAAAATGGGGCCACAGAAATTGATGTAATTGTTCTTTCTCCAGAAGGGTTTGGTGTTGTAAAAAGAAGTAGAATCAATAATCTTTTACAATATTTTTTTAGACTTATGGATATTGCTCAGAGAACCGTGGCAAAAGATAATGTAGACCTAAATAAACTTAATTCTCATGGGAAAGAAATAGATATTAATATTTATTATACACCATACAATTTGACAGAAAATTCTTTAGTTTTTGAAAAGGGACAAATGCTAAAATGGTGGGATGAAGGTTATATCAATGCTAAGTCTGGAAATGTAAAAACATATAAGATTACAAGGTCTAATGAATTCAGAGAAATTATATAATAACCTTTTTTGCTTCTATTTATTATAAATATTAGCAATGATAATTGGTACTGGTCAAACTGTATATGAACAAATAATTTCTTTAGATGCAGATAATAATCCTGTTTCTGGGGCAACATTTGACACATCAATGTATAGAAATGGGGTTCTTTACTCTGGAATTACCATAGGAATTTTGTTGTCAGATGCTTCTAATGGAATATTTTCTGCTGAGTGGTCAGCCTCTACTACTGGAACCTATCAAATGTATGTAAAAAATAATTATACATCAGTTATATTTATATCAGATAACGTAATAGTTAAGTCTGATGAGGAGTTGTCCACTAACATCTATATTGGATTATAATACGAAGAACTTATTTTTTACCCCTATTTATTAAAAATAAACAGGTATGGTAGATAAAAAAATGATGGAATATGTAAGGTGTGCTAAAGACCCTGTATATTATTTAAATAACTATGGTTATGTATTTGATGCTAAGAAGAAAAAGGTTGATAAAATGACCTGTTTCACCTATCAAGAAAATTGCATAATCAAATTCCATAAACATCAAAATAATATCATCCTTAAGTCAAGACAATGCCTTCCAGGGGATACTTATGTAGATACTCCAGGTGGGCCAAAGGCGATTAAAGATTTTAAAGTTGGGGATGAAGTATATTCTTATAATTTACTTTCTAATGAAGTCGAGATTGATACGGTTTATGATGCATGGTGTAGTGGTGATAGGCAATGTGTGAAATTTAAACTACAGGATACCAGAAATTTTGAAGTTGGAGAAAATCATCCATTTTATGTTAAAGGTAAGGGTTGGGTTAAAGCCAAAGACCTTCAGAAAGGTGATGAGATTGCTGATTCAAATTTTGGATTTGGAAGCGTAAACGCTGACGAAGATGAAGTAAAACTTCTTGCTTATTTAATTACTGACGGTAGTACAAGTAAGCAGGTGAAATTTACAAATAATAACATCAAATATTTAGAAGAATTTGAAAATTCTGTAAATAACCTATTTCCAATGTTAAACATTAGAAAATCAGAAAAATGTAATGGTTATGACTATTTTCCTCATCAGGTTCATGGAACAAGTTTGAAAAACCCAATAATGGAATGGTGTAAGACTAAGGATATAGCAGATAAAAAAACAGAATACAAATTGCTTCCTGAAGAAGTGTTTACATGGAATAAAAAATCTATTTCACTATTAATTAACAGACTATTTGCTGGAGATGGATGGGTTAGTATTTTGAAAAAAGGCGAAAACAGTAAAAGATTGGAGTTGGGAATAGCGTCACCAAGTCAAGAGTTTTTACATCAAGTTAGGTCTTTGTTAAAGAAGTTTGATATTAAATGCAACATTTATGAAGTAAAAAATATGAAGTTGCAACAAAATCGGTTTTTTAAACTTAGAATAACCCATTCAAAAAGTACCACAAGGTTTGTTAAAAATATAGGTATTTTTGATAAAATTAATAAGGAGCATCATGATATTTGTGATAATTATAAGCATAACGTAAAAGATAATTCAGTTATTAAGAAAATAGAAAAAACTGTAGTCAAAAAGTGTTATGATATTTCGGTTAGTGAAAATGAGAATTTCTTTGTTAATGGGTTGTTAACTCATAACACAGGTCTTTCTGTTATTACGGCTGGATATGTTGCCTGGAGGCTCTTATTTAGATATGATGAGAAGATTCTTATCATTGCCAATGATGGAGCTGGTGCTGTTCGATTTCTTGATACCGTTAAGCAATTTATAGAATACACTCCAGATTGGATGAAACCAGATGCTATTGAGACAAATAACACAAAGAAAATACACTTTTCAAACAACTCCTATGCAGAAGCTAAGGCATCAAGTCCAAATGCTGGTCGTGGAGACTCCCTTACAATGTTAATTCTTGATGAGACTGCGTTTATTGATGACGCAGATGCTATTTGGATGGGTGCTGGTATGGCCCTCTCAGCCACTGGTGGTAAGTGTATAATGATTTCTACTCCTAATGGTACTGGTAACTTATATTATAAAACATGGGTAGATGCTGTCAATGGAGAAAATAAGTTCCTTGGAACTACAGTTCACTGGACAGAGAATCCAAATAGTACAGTAGACCTTGAGTGGAAGATTGACCCAAATGGAGAAAGACTTCCTTGGTCACCTTGGTACGAAGACCAATGTAAAAGACTCAATTGGGATTCTGTTAAAATCGCACAAGAGCTTGACCTTTCTTTTGAAGGTTCTAAGAGACTTGCTGTAGACCCACAACTTGTTGAAAAGTATAGGAAAAAGGTAGATGATAACCATGATATATATGGGTATCTAAGATTTAATTACATGGAGAAAGAAAATCCTGTTGAATTTGCTAAAATAATTCAGGACGTTTCTAACATGATTATTTTTAAGGCTCCAGAGGAAGGAAAGCAGTATATACTTGGTGCCGATGTCGCCAGGGGTGATGGGCAAGATTATTCAACAATTCAAATTTTAGATGTAGATACACTTGAACAAGTAGCTGAGTTTAGGGAAAAAATATCTCCAGACTTATTTCCATTTGTAATTAATCACATGGCAAGGATGTATAATATGGCCTATGTTGTTACGGAAGCTAACTCATTTGGTCTTGGTGTTTGCTTTGACATAAGAGATAAATTTAAGTATCCAAGAAACAGGTTATATTTTTCTAAGAATATAAAAGATATTCACGTAAGACACTACAAGTATAAAGTTAATGAGGGTACTGAAATTCCAGGATTTCAGACATCAAGAAAAAACAGAGTTTTGCTTGTTAAGGCGATTATTGAACACATGAGGGAAGGCTCGCTTATACTTCACTCAAAGAGGCTTATGGCTGAATTTCAAACATTTATTATGAATGGAGATAAGCCAGAACATGAGCCTGGATTTAATGATGACCTTATTATCGCACTTGGTCTTGCATTGTACATAAGGGATACTGAATTTGAAAATGTAACAGCAAGTACAGAAATGTACAAGAGCATGCTTAATGCTATGATGCTTAACGCAAATTCTTCTGCTGGAATGGTTCCAAGGTCAATGGGTGAGAAAAAAGCAGAAATTCCTAAGGGAGGTGGTGGATTGTACATATTTAACGGTAATAACAACATCAATTTTGGAGGAGATACAAGTGACCCAGATGATACAAGCTGGCTTTTAGGATAACTATTTATTTTATATAGCCAATAACATATATTTATAAAAATACAAGTATGGCAGGAGAAGACAATAATAACTTGAGCATATTTAGTGGCGTTAATAACGCTATAAATAAGAACAAGCGAAGAACACCAAAAGTGGAAAACCCTGGGGTTATTCAAACTACTGGTGATGGCTTGCGTCAGCGTCAAGGTAGCAATATAGAGCATGTTCAACAGCAATTTCTTGATTGGCAAACAAACAAGATTGCGCACGATTTATATACAAGAACCATATACTATGATACTGATAGAGTAAACGCCTATCAAGATTTTAGGGCTATGGATATGTCTCCAGAGATTGCTGCTGCCCTTAACATTATAAGGGATGAGTGTATTACCAGGGGTGAAAAGGGAAAAATTCTTGATATTTTTTCAGAAAACTCAAGGGTTAAAACTGTACTTGAAGATTTATTTTACAACAGACTTGATATTGATTTTTCTCTTAAACTTTGGATTAGAGATTTGCTTAAGTATGGAGATTTTTTCCTTCACTTACACATTGACAAAGAAGAGGGTATTTATGATGTATTGTCACTGCCTCAAGAAGAAATTCATAGAGAAGAAGGATTTGAAGGAAAAACTGATAACGTAAGATTTAAATGGGAGACTACTGGAAATTATTTTGAAGATTGGCAAGTTGCTCACTTTAGACTTCTTGAGGATACAAGAAAACTTCCTTATGGACGTTCTATTCTTGACCCAGCAAGAAAGCTTTGGAAACAATTGCAACTTGCAGAAGATTCAATGCTCGTATATCGTATTACAAGAGCTCCTGAGAGAAGGGTATTCTACATTGATGTGGGTAACCTTGAACATGCGGATGTTGCACAGTTTATTCAACAGTTCCAAATTCAACTTAAGAAACAACCAATTGTTGACCAAAGAACTGGTAACATAAATTTGAAGTACAATCCGATGAACGTAACAGAGGATTACTTCATTCCAATGAGAGCGGACAGGTCATCAAGAATTGAAACACTTCCAGGAGCCTCAAATCTTGGAGACATTCAGGATATTGAATACTTGCAAAATAAATTATTTGCTTCTCTTCAGGTTCCTAAGAATTATTTGAACTATGGAGAATCACTTCCAGGTGGTTCAACACTAAGTCAACAAGACCTTCGTTTTGCGAGAACAATTAATACTATTCAGCAAGCTGTGCTTGCAGAGCTTAAGAGAATTGCAAATATTCATCTTTACTTTAATGGATTTAAAGATGATATAGATAACTTTACACTTACATTAAATAACCCTTCTACTCAACAGGAACTTCTTAAGCTTGAGACAATGAAGGCACGTCTTGAAGTGTTTAAAGAAATGTTTTCAGCTGAGGCTACATCACCCGTTTCATATGTTTGGGCTATGGAAAATATTCTTGGATTTTCTAAGAGTGAAATTAAGCTTATACTTAAGCAGAAGAAGGTTGAGAAGAAAATATTTGCTGAGATTGATAGTGCTGTTGAGATGTACAAGAAGATTGGCTTGTTTAGAGAAATTGATGACAAGTTTGAGATTGAGGGGGCTGAAGAAATGATGCTACAACAGCAACAACAAGGTGGTGCTGGAGCTGAAGCTGGCGCAGGTGGAGAGCCTGGTGGTGGTGGAGGTGGATTCGGAGGCGGAGCCTTTGGTGCTGCAGAAGAATTACCTATTGGTGGACCTGAGGCAGGTGGACCAGAAGCAGGTGGCTCTGAAGCGGGTGGGCCTGAGGCAGCTGGCGGGGCCGAAGCAGCTCCAATAGCTGAATCTAAATTTAGAAGAGCGCAAGTTATATCTGATAATTATGTAGATATAATGCTTAATGAATTGCTTGGCTCAGAAGAAATGATACAAAAGCCAAGAGTAGAGGATAATGCCCTTATTAAGAGAAGCAACAATATGAAGATGGAATCTCAAAAATTAATTGATAGTATAAAAAAAGGTCTTATTAATAGAGGTTCTGGAAAAGAAGTAATACAAGAAGAAATAATCGTACCTAAATCAAACCCTCTAATTTATGGTTCTGAACAGCTCGGAAAAGATAATGACCAGCTTATGAATGACATTGAGAATTTTCTGAAAAACAGAAAGAAAGGTTAATATGATTGATAAGAGTTATTACGAGGCTTGGAACATTAATGATAGCTATGGAATTAAGAAAGAGCTACTTGCCCTTCTTGATGAATTAGAGGTTTTTGATAGTAGAATAAAAAAATTTCTTGGACCAAATAAGGTCAAGACCGCTGGTGTTGATGCCAAGAGAAGTTGTAGAAAAATTGAGAAACACCTGGCTGATATAAAGAAAAAAATCCAGTTAACCAAACAGGATTATGATTCAGACTACGAAAATTATTGAAATATAAATTTGCATTGGATTTTATTTTGATATATATTTGCAATTAATTGGGAGCACCTAATCTTCCAACAAGAGATAAACAACTAAGGAACAATTTAAAGCGGGAGCCCTATCTTCCGAATAGAGATAAACAACTGGGAGAGACAATGTATATAGTATTTGACACGGAAACAACGGGCAAGGCCCTTAGTTTTTCTGCGCCTGTAAATGACTTTAAGAATTGGCCAAGAATGGTCCAAATCGCTTGGAAAGTCTTCGATAAGAATGGTGTAGAAACAGATTCACAGAATCTAATCATTAAGCCGCAAGGTTTCATAATTCCAGATGAAGCAATTGCGATTCACAGAATTACAAACGAGATAGCAAAAGAAAAGGGTATTCCACTCAGGGTTGCTCTTGAAAAATTTGCTAATGCAATAAAGAATAATAAGTATCTTATTGCTCATAATATTACTTTTGATGAAAACGTAGTAGGTTGCGAGTTTCTTAGAGAAGGAATGCGAAATTGTATTCCAGATATTCAGCATATAGATACAATGAAATTGACTACCGAGTTTATGGCCATTCCAGCCACAAAGGGTAGAAGTGGATTCAAGTATCCTACACAAACAGAACTCCATCAGAGATTATTTGGAAAAGCATTTGAAGATGCCCACGATGCCCTTGCAGACGTGACAGCTCTTGGTAAAATATTTTTTGAACTTCAGAGAATAGGTGTACTTGGATTTAAAGAGCAAGAAAGTGAAATAAACCAAGAATCACTTGAGGAATTTGCACAACAAAGCATAGAAGAGAACAGAGATTCGAAATCAATTCCATTGGCACCGTTAGGCCTTCACACATTCCACTCAATTTTAGAAGGAGCAGGTTCTGTTGATGAATATATAAAAATAGCTCAATCACTTGGACACACATCAATGGCAATAACAGATAACGCAACGTTATCTGGCACTTTTGAGTTTTTTAATAAATGTAAATCAAAGGGAATAAAGCCAGTATTTGGTATTGAAATATTGTTAAATGACAATATTGGAAAATTCGAAGATAAATCCCTTGAGGGAGATAACTTCAAGATGAAAATATTCATAAAAGATGAACAAGGATATGTAAACTTAAATCATCTTTTATATCTGGCCAATACAGATGGCTATTACAAGAAAGAGGGTAGAATAACAACTGAGTGGTTATTAAAATACAAAGAAGGATTACTGGTCTCAACATCTGGTCTCGATGGCAAACTTGCGAGCATGGTTCTTAGAGGGAAGGAAACTGACGCTGAGAATTATTTGAACATGCTTAGAACAGAGTTTGGTGAAGACATCATAATAGAATTGAAGTTTAGCAAATTTCCAACTCAAAAGCAATATAACAATTTCCTCTTAAAGATGATGAGGAAATACAGCATTATGCCAGTACTGAGTAATGATGCTTATTATCCTAAGAAAGAAGATTCTATATTACAAGATGTTGTAACATCAATAAAACAACAGAGGCCTATAAGCTATTGTTCACTAAAGGAAAACAGAGAGCTTTGGTACTTTAATAGTGAGGACTTCAAGAGTATAAACAAGAAATATGGATTCAATTATCCAGAGCAGTTTCTTGAACTTTGTATGTTAAATACTTTGAAGGTTGTTGATAAGTGTAATTTTAGTTTTGAAACTGGTAAAGAAAAATATCCAAAGTATGAGCCAACAAAAGACGTTATAGAATATTTCAATACAGATAAATCTGATGAGATAATAAAAAAACTCGCTTTTGCTAAGTTAAAGCAAAAAATTAAAAAGTATCAAGAAAACAAGGTTGTCAATATGACCGAGGAAAAAATTCTCGAATATGTTGAGCGACTTAACTACGAGCTTCATGTAATTGAGTCTAAGAAAATGCTTGACTATTTTCTTGTAAACTGGGAGATAATAAATTTTTATAGAAAACAGGGATATGATGTTGGTCCAGCTCGTGGTTCCGCTGCAGGCTCACTACTTTCTTGGTGTCTTGATATTACCAAGATTGACCCAATTAGGTTTAATTTGTATTTTGAAAGATTTCTAAATCCTGAGAGAAATTCTCCACCAGATATTGATATTGATTTCATGACTGGTACAGATGACATAACAAATCAATTTTTGTATGATAAATATGGAAAAGAGCGTGTTATTTCTGTAGGAACATTTGGAACGTTTTCGGAGAAAAATACAATTAAAGATGTTGTGCGTGCCTATAAGGGGAAGGAAGCAACTGGATTTGGTTCTGATGTATTTGCTGTTACTGATGAAATGCCAGATTTCTTAAAGTATAATGATACATTGCAACACTGGTTTGAAACTTGGCCAGATAATCCAGAATGTACTCCAAGAGTTAGAGATTGGATTAGAGACCCTAAGAATAAAGAAATAATTGATGTAGCCCTAAAGCTCCAGGGAAACATTAGAGGTATTGGACAGCATGCTGCTGGTATTGTTATTACCCCAGAGGTTTGTTGGAAATATATTCCCACGAATGTAATCGCATCCAATGAAAATATTGTAACAGCATTTCAAGAAGCCGATAAGTCTGGTAAAGATTTATCCTCACTTGGTATTTTAAAGTTGGACCGACTTAAATTGGAGACGCTTAATGTAATTAAGGATACAATTGCTCTTGTAAAGGAGACAAAGGGAATTGATATTACAGATAAAGTTGACTATGTTGACTTAGAGGATGACAATCTATTTATTGAACTTAGACTTGGTTTAAATCATGGAATATTTCAGTTTGAAAGTCATGGCATGAATAATCTTATCAGAGGAATGCAAGTTGAAAAATTTGAGGAACTTGTAGCAGCGAACGCATTGTATAGACCAGGCCCAATGGGAATCAAGGCCCATGAAGAATTTATAAACAATAAATTCAATCCAGAAAAAATTTCATTAGTACATCCAGCGCTCGAATCAATTCTTAGCGAAACAAATGGGGTACTTGTATTTCAGGAACAACTTATGTTTATTGCTGATAAGATTGGTGGAATGGGTCTTGGAAAAGGTGATAATCTTAGAAGATACATGGATAAGGCCAGTAAAATTATTGCAAGAAATTCTGCTGGAGAAAGGCTCACCGAAGATGAGTTGAATAATAAGGATTGGAAAGGGTTTGTTCAGTATTGGAACATGTTTCTTGATGGTGCAGTTGCTCAGGGTTATAATAAGGAAGAAGTTGATAAAATAAAGGATTGGGTAATTCAATATCTTGGTTACTCATTTAATAAATCTCACTCACTTTCGTATTCTTATTTGGCAATGCAAACTCTTTATTTGAAGCATTATTATCCTACAGAGTTTTATACGGCACTTTTGAATCATCCTAAGTCAGGTACAAAAGAAAAACAACAACAATGGATTGCCTCCGCAATTGCCTCCGCAATGTCCAAGGGAATTATAATTAAGAGACCATCAAGAAAATCTGGTTGGGAGTGGACGATGACTGGAGACCACGAAATATCAATGGGATTCTCTGGAATAAATGGATTAGGTCCAGTTGCATATGAGGAGATGCTTCAGCTTGTTGAGGAAATACCAGTCTCAGAAGGTCAGCCAAAGAAAACACTCTCCACAGTTACTATGAGTGCATTTATGAGGTTGCCATTTACAAAATTTAATAAGAGTGCATTTACAGCATGCTTGAAGGCTGGTGTGTTTGATGATTGGGGAGAATCAAGAGAACAACTTCTTGCTATGAAGCAAAAGAAAAAAAAGAAATCAATACCCAATCAAGGTGTGTTATTTGATATGAATGACCCAGCTTTTGATATACCAATATTGAAGGAAGAAACAAAATATCCAGTAACATCTGAATTTCAAAAGAGAATCGAATTTATTGAGGTTTGTAACTTTGACCTTGAAAAAATTAAATTTATTCTTGAGATAAAAGCTGATATTAACAATAGGTCAAAGAGAGAAAAGCCAATTGAAACAATTATAAACTTTGATGACAATGACTATTATATATTTGTTGTTGAAAAGCATGAATTATGTTATAGTAAAACTGGAAAGCAATATCTAAAATTAGAAGTTGGTGATGGGATAAGTTCAACTATGCTCAGGGCATTTGAGCCAACAGTTACTGACCTACTTCCGATTATTGCAAATAATGGAATTTATGTTGCCGAGTTTGTAAAGAATGAAAAAGGCTACATTAATTTCAAGAGGGGTACCAGAATAATTAGAATAGATAAAAAAATAGAGAATAAATGACACTATTTGATTTGATAAAAAATGAGATGATAGGGAAAATCATAGTTGTCCATAAGTACAAAAGTATTAATGTTGATTATGAAGTGGAGCCATACATTTCTCATGGAAGTGGTATATTATATAAAGGAAAATTTTCAGCCATTATTGAAAATGTAAGACATTCAAAGAAAAAGGATTATGATTTTGTTTTTGATATTAAAGTTGAAAACAAAAATGCAGAAGTTCATTTGAATTTTGAAAGTGAAATTAAATTTTATGAAACTAACAATTGAATTGGTTCCGAGCACAGCTTGGTATAGCAATGTTCGCTCTAATGTAACGCCACAGGAGTGGGATGTTCTTAGAAAGGATTGCTATAAGAAAGCTGGATATAAGTGTGAGGTATGTGGTGGCAAGGGGTCTAAGCATCCTGTGGAGTGTCATGAAATATGGGATTATAATGATGAGGGTTGTATTCAAACACTCAAGGGATTAATAGCTCTTTGTCCAAGTTGCCACGAAGTTAAGCATATAGGTCTTGCGCAAATTAATGGAAAATTTGACCAGGCACTGGAGCACTTGGCTAAGGTGAATGGAATTACAGTAGATGAGGCCAAGTTATATGTTGAGGCATCATTTGAAATCTGGGGGAAGAGAAGTCAAAAGGAATGGAAACTTGATATAACAATTTTAGAAGCAAATCAATGATTACAATATACACTGACGGAGCCTGTAAAGAAAATGAGAGAAATGATGATGGGGTCGCTATTGGTCGTGGAGGATGGGCCTATGTAATTTTAGACCAACCAGACCAAGCTGACGAATTAAGTATAATAATGAGTGCTTGTAATACTGTTGTCGGTACCACGAATCAGGAAATGGAAATAATTGCTGCCGCAGAAGCTTTGACAGCACTAAGAAATCATGAATTTCATGACTACTCAAACATGAAAATAACTCTATATTCAGATAGTGCATACCTCATAAATTGCTTGAATGATAAGTGGTATTTAAAATGGCTATCGAATGACTGGAAAAACAGTAAGGGAAAGGCGGTGTTGAATCGTGAAGCCTGGGAAAAATTATTAGCATCTATGGATGGACTTAGCGTAACATTTTTTCATGTAAAAAGAAATACCACCAGGTATATCAGGATTGTTGATGAAATGGCTAAGAGGGCTTCTAAGATAGAAACCACCCAAGAACTGTAAGTGCAGTTGAAAACAAAGTGGCCAGTATTACAACGACAAGCTTGGCTTTGGCTTTAAATGTTTTGAGGTCATTAATTTCAGTTTTGTCCTCTGCCTTTTCTGCTTTGAGAGTCTCAAGTTCTTTCTTAAATCTTTCTATTTCTTCGTTGGAAGCCTTAATATCCTGAAGAGCTTTTTTCATTTCTCTGAGGTCTTCGGCATTTACAACATTCTCAATATTCTCCTTCCATGTCTTCATATCTTGAAGAGCATGTTTCATTCCAGCAATTCTTGTCATTTCAAGATTTGTGTTATGTAACTCTTTTGCTAAGTTATCTATCTTATCTTCCATTTTTTGGAGTTGTTGAAGGATAATGTTGTTATTGTCTTGACCAGCCATCTTACTTTTTGATTTGTTCAGTTAGAGCGTGCATCAATTCTACCTCGTTGTTTATCTTTTCTCTTGCGCTTTGTAGTTTTTGTATAAGGGTGACAAGTTTTTCGTTGTCTTTAACTAATTCTTTGATTATCATTTTTGAGTTCTCATCGAAATTTGCCAAGGTATTTTCCATTTTTAGGTAAAATTATAAAGGTTATCTCTTTTTTGTATATATTCATTTTTTTTATAAAAAACACCTCTTTTGTCAAATAAAAGCCTTTTTATTTGATATTTATTAAAAAGAGTAGCCCAATATGGGTGAACAAAACCCTTGGATTAAAGAATGGCTAAGAAAAATTCATACGCTAAGTTGGTCAAAAAAGCAATGGCCAAAGCAAAATTTCTTGCAAGTCCAGAGGCTGCAAAGATGAAGAAGAAAAAAAGGCTTCAAAGAGCTGCTAACAAAATGTCGAAAGATATGACGGAGCCTGAGAGAAAGTTTGCGGATATGATGGAGGAATTAGGGGTGGAATATGAAACTCAAAAAATTATAGATAATAAGATTTATGATTTTTATATCCCATCAAAAAATGTGATAGTTGAGGTTGACGGTGATTATTTTCACGGAAATCCACTTATTTATGAAGCAAAAGACTTGAATAAAATACAACTTAGAAACCAGAGAAATGATGGATTTAAGGACATTTTAGCCAGAGGTAGGGGTTTTTTGTTGGAGAGAGTATGGGAATATGACCTCAAGAACAACTATAAGGAACAAAAGAAAAGGTTTGAAAAACTATTAAAAGATGGATAAGCTACTTAGACAAATAATAAGAGAAGAGGTTCTTAGGGTTATGAATGAATTGAATCCTGTTGGAGCAGACCCAGTTCAGCTTAGCCAGGATATGGTTAAATCAAACGAGGAACAAATCAAGAGGATTGAGGCCGAGCTTAAATTTAGAGAGAATGATGCCAGGGTGTCTGGTCTTCCTCCAGAGGAAAAAAAGGCCAGAATAGAGAGGGCTAAGCAAAAAAAGAAGGAACTTGACCTTGCAAAGCAGGAGCTTGAATTAGCTAAGCAGGCTGAAATCAATGCAGTACAGCTACAACAGCAGACCCAGAGCACAGACCAAGAAACTCAGGCTCAATCGCAAGTTTCTCCTCAAATGTAAGGAAAACAAAAAAAAATTTTATATTTAGTTTAACTTTTTTATTGCTTATTATTTATGAGAAATCATAAAAGCAATAAAACATGAATGAAAAAATTGTATTAGGCGGACATGAGCCAAGAACTGGGAACACTAATTCTCACAATATTTCTAATTTTATAAATGAGAAATCGGCTCAAGATATTGCAAAAGAGCACAATATTCCACAACAATACCTCGAAACAGAATTCGATGTTGCAAAAGAAACTGTTGAACTACCTTCTAAGGGTGTTTTTTATCCAAACAACAAATCTTCTGTAACTATAAAATACCTAACAGCTGAAGAAGATGATATTCTATATTCTGCAGATTTAATTAAATCTGGAAAAGTATTAGATGTATTGCTTGATAAGGCTGTGTTAGACAAAGACCTTAGACCAGAAGACATGTTATCTGGAGATAGAAATTATCTCTTAATTGAAATGAGAAAAACTGGCTTTGGACCTGATTACATTCCAGGCGAAATTACATGCCCATCATGTGGAAAGTCTCATGAACCAGTAATTAATCTCGAAAAACTTAATCCAAAGACTCTTGAGATAATGCCAGACTCAGCTGGAGAATATGATGTACAGCTTCCAATTATTAAAGCAAACATTAAGTTTAGACTTCTCTTGGGTAAAGACGAAAAGAGATTATCTAAACTTTCTGATTCATCTCCAAAAAATTCTTCAGGAGTTAAAGTTCCCAAATTGGTTACAGAAAAATATCTCATGCAGATTATGGAAGTTAATGGAAACAGAGATAAACTTCACATAAAAAAATTCATTAGCATTATGCCAATGAAAGATTCAGCTTTCTTCAGAGAATATCTTAGAAGAGTTGAGCCAGGATTGGACCTTTCTTATGATTTCGAATGCCCAAGCTGTGGTCACATAGACACAAGAGATATTCCTGTTACACCTAAGTTATTCTACCCAGACGCAGACTTTTAATTATGTCAGAAAATCATCAAGAAGATAAAGTCAATAAGTTTATTGATGATTTAAAAAAGGTAGTAGAAGATAATAGCTATTCTGATACTCTTTTAGAATCTGTGAATGAACTGAGCAAAAAGTTTAGTGAAAATACAGATGAAGTTAAGAAGCTTTCTGCCTTAATACAGCAGGAAAAAAAAGATAAGCACATAGAAAGGCCTTTCGAGATGTTGTTCATACCATCGAGGGGCCTTTTTTATCCGAGTAAAGAAAATTATCTACTTTTAAATCAGCTTACTTATATTGAAGAAAATTTATTGACCAGCGAATTCCTTGTTGAGTCTGGAAAGGCTATGGAGTTTGTTCTAAAGAATATACTTGTTGAACAAAATGTGAAGCCAGACCAGCTTTTAACAGGAGATGTTCAAGCAATAAGTTTATTCCTTCGTTCATTTGCATACGGAGATAATATTGATATAGAGTTTGATTGTCATCATTGCGGATTTAAGGAAGAAGTTCCCATAAAATTATCTTCATTTCAAATGAAGGATATTGTGGCGGTGCCAGAGAATGGATTAATTCCAATGATTTTGGATGGAACAGAACTTATATTTATGTTCAAGCCACTTACATACTTTGAAGAACTTGGAATGTCAAGGGCTAAAGTGGGAAGTCTTGATAAGATAATATATATGACGCACTCAATTAATGATTGTCAGGATAAGGCGATAATTTCAAAAGTCCTAAGAAAAATGGGTGTTTCAGAAATAAGGAGGATAAAGAAATTCTTGAGCAAAGCAATCCCTGGAGTTGATGCAAATGTACACCATCAATGTAGTTCTTGCGGCAAAACAAATACATACAATTTTGGTGGAGTTCATAGTTTTTTATCCTTTCCATCATCGTTTAGACAAAATGTGGAAGAAGAGTGTTTCCTCGTTTCTCATTATGGAAACAACATCACTCTTGAGTATGCAAAAAAAATGTCGGTTACTGACAGGAGATGGCTCTTAAATAGAATAAACGAAGAGCTAACAAAGAAAAGAGAAGCTGAAGAAAAGGCTCATAGACAAGCAAAAGCAAAGGCAAAAATGAAAGGTAAATAAAGGGTTATTTTAAAAAATTAACCTATTTATGAGAAAACTATCTTTGCGATGCAGGAACAATCAAAAAGGCTTATTGAATTAAGGGAAAATGCTAATAAGGTTTTCCAAGAAGCTCTTAGTGACTATAAGCTTCAAAATCCCTTTGTCAAGAAGTCTCCTGATGGCCCTCTATATCAAGATGATGTTATTGTAATAAGCAATGAAGACCATAGTGTTCTATTTAAAAAAAGCAATAGTACCATTTTAAAACCCCTTCCAAATTATGGGGTTTGGACTGAGATAGATTGGTCAAGTGATTCTTTTAATTGGCTTGTAGATGCTATATTTAACGCAAACGCAATTCAAATAGATGGAAAGGGAAGTGAGAGAAAAGTTGTTGCAGTTAAAGATTGTAGCTGGAAAAGTGGAGACTTTAGGGGAGGCCAATTTATAAGAGGAACTTTTGAGGGAGGGACATTTATTGGCGAATTTGGTCCAGGGGCTAAGTGGCTTACAAGTCCGTTTTCATTTATTGATGGGAAAACCCATGAAACAGAGTCTATTCTTGGTATGGCAAATATTACCAATTTAAGCAAGACTAAGTTTTCATTTAATGTAATCACAGTTCCGCCTGGACATGATATAACTATAAAGTTACAAAGTGGAGTTATTCATGTAATATCTGTTCTTAAGAGATTAGATTCTAAGAGTAATATTTTTTCTTATAAAGTCACCAATGGCGTTTCAAAAGAAACTAAGCCAGTGAATATAAGATGGGGACAACTTAGAGGCCAGAATAAAACAGAGTTTAATAGTAACACTGTATTTGCTACAACAGCAATTCCAGATATGTTTACAAACATTTTTGGATTATCATTTGACAGCCCAGTTAATAGCGTTCTTGTTGATATAAGCACAAGTTTTGAAACTCCACAATGGAGTCAGCAAGAGAAAACTCCGAAAGAATTAGCGACATCTCAATTTTCATTTGACCTTAGCAAAAATCCAATTTTTAAGCTAAATCAAATATTAAGAAAAAGACCAACTTCAAATAATCCAGGAGAGATATTCTTCAATTTCCCAACAGCCGAGGACCAAAGGGGATTTGATTCTGTTGTAGAATTTATAAAGAATGGATGGATTGACGCATATGCCAAGAAGGTTAAAAATGCCTTAGAGAACGGTATAGTCACTGGTGCGCCAAGTAATATGCCATATCTTGCAGCCCTAATTGGAAAACAAGATGGAATAAGCGCAGATACAATTGGAAAAGATACATACAACTCATTATTGGGACTTGATAACTTCTTAAAATACTTTGTTAACAACATGGTTATAAGAACTAAGAAGGGTGGCCCACAAAGAGGTGTTAGTGATATAGAAGATGCGGCAGGAAAACAAGCTTTAAAAGACGGTTTGTTGACCGCCATAGGAAAGGCTCCAGCAGTTGAAACTAAGCCACAACCAGTTACAAAGACCTCAAAAATAGATAAGGGAAGAAGGCTTAAATTGCCTGAAAATCAACAAGTTAGGGATATAGTACAAAAAATTTTATCTGAAAACATGAAACATTTTTAAGGTACTTGCGTATAACAAGGAAGAACCAATAAAATAAATGTTATGAATCAGATTGCTAAATTATTTCTTTACTCACTTAAGGTGCTTAATATGTGGTTTCTTTTGATTCCAGGCAGATTAGCCCTTTTTGCCTTCATAGGGTATAACATTTTAATTTACTCAATGTTTGGGTCTATTGATGTAAATGTTATGCGAGAAAGTCTTGGTGGTCGTGAAAGTTCAATGTATTCCTTATTCATGGTATTTGTTGGAATTCCTTATTTTTTGTCCTTTTTCTCTATGTTTGCCATGACTGCTCTTTCACGTCCAGGTAACTCAATTAACTCGACATTGGATATGGCTATTGCATATAGAAATGGTCAAATGCAAAATGCAGATAGCAAAAAAGCTTACAAAATTTGGCAACAAACAGCTCACCTTGATGTGATGAAAGCTAATGAAGGGACTTCTTTGGGTAATAAAATTACCGAAGGTTTCAGAGCAGAAATGCAAAATGCTACACCACAAAAGGTTTATAAGAATTTTGTAAAGAAATAAGAACTACTACATAATTAAATATTGTCAGCCGCCCTTTAGTTTGGGCGGCTTTTTTTTTATTATTTTATTTATAAGAAAAAAGGCGCATGGCTGACAACATGGATGACAATATTAAGAAAGCGAAAGCCTACAAGGAAAGTTTGGATGCAGTAAATAAATCTATTGACCTCCAAACCAAGAGAGTTGGCCTTTTAGCTGATGAAATGGGTATTGCATTTTCAGCATTCCAATCTCAAACAAAAAAGACTCAAGAAGACAGGCTTAAGGAATTGAAATTACTGAATGATGCCAAGAAGTCAATCCAAGGTCAGAAAGCAGCCTTAGCAGAAGCGTTTAATGAAGCTCTAAATTTAGATGGAGCATTTAAGAAAATAAAATCATCTGCTGCCGTATTTTCAGGGGCACTTGCATCTGTTGATGCTTCAAAATTAAGTCAACAATTTTCTGGGATAGAAGATGTTCAACAAAGGATGAATGAGCTCTTGAAAAAGCAAGGAGAATTGAGCGAGGACCAGGCGAGCGAATTTAAGGAGCTTAAGAAACTTCATGACAAGTACATGAAAGATACAAAAGAGTTCAATAAAGACAATGAAGAATTCTTTAAGGATTGGCTTAAGACAAATAAGGAAATTGATGATATTCTTGACTCCCTTCCATTTGATACGATTGCCGATAAAATGGACTTTATCAAAAAACTTAGAGAAGGAGACCTTTCTGCAGCAGAGCAAATTTTATCAACAGACCAAATTGATGCTAAGTCAAAGCAAAAATTACTTGGTTTAACAGAGAGTCTTTCGGAATCGCAAAAACACGTAAACGAACTTCAAGCAGAGTCTTCAAATGAGATGAAAACTCAGACGAGTCTTGCTAAAAATTTATGGAATGTAGTTAAGAGTAATTCTGAAAATACATTTAGGTCTATTTGGGGTCACATGAAAGATACAAATCAAGCATTTAAAGATGCTCAAAAAGATTTTGGTCTTATGTTTGGTGGTGACGGAGCAAGCTATAAGGATATGGCAATGCTTACAAGTGAGGCTGCAAAGTTTAATATGTCCACAAAAGACACCCTTCAAATGATGGGGCAACTTGGTGAAGAACTCAAGACTACCGATACACAATATCTCGCAAGTGCAACAGAACACTTCTTAGCAGTGCAAAAGGCTACTGGAATTTCTTCTGAGGAAGTAACCACAATAGCTGGAGAAATGATGAGAGCTGGTAAGTCTGCACAAGATGTGGAAACTTACATGGAAGGGTCTAATAAAATGGCTAAGCTCTTCAACGTTAATACAAAGGAAGTTCTTCAGGGAGTTGCGAGAAATATTGACAAGATGCGTCAAATGGGATTCCAGGGAGGAGAAGAGTCTTTAACGAGAATGGTTGCGACAGCTGAAAGGCTTAAGATGAATGTTGATGAAATATTCGATGTTGCAAAGAGAGCAAGAACAATTGAGGGGGCTATGGAAATGGCTTCTGAACTTCAACTTGCTGGTGGTTCATTTGCAAATATAAATCCGATGGACTTACTTTCTGCAGCACGTAAGGGTCCTGAAGAACTTCAAAAAATATTAACATCAATGGGTGATGACATTGGTTCTTGGAATAAAGAAACTGGAGAGTTTCAGTTTGACCCAGTAGATGTTGATAGATTACAAATGGTTGCTGATGCTACTGGACAATCACTTGACTCAATTCAAAAAATGATTCAAAGTAATGCCGAGGATGCGAGAAAGGCTGAATTTATGCCAGACCTTCAACTTGGTGAAGTAATGGGTCCAGACGGAAAGCCACTTGACCAGGATATGATGAACAACATGCTCAAGGATAGTCTTGATGTTCATGGTGAAATTTTAGAAGGAAGTATGCTCGATAAAGCTGGAGTTAAGGATATAAAAGACCTTACCTCTGAGCAGGCTCAAAGTATTATTGAAGACCATATGAACAAGCAAGCTACACTTGAAGAACAGGCTAAGCAGAATCAATCTTTTAGTGATACAATTGATGCATTTAAGAATACGATAATGAATTTATTTACCGCATTTCAACCTTTTATTGAGGCTATAAATGGACTCCTTCAATGGATGATTGAAGCTGGTCCAGTAACTAAGCATCTTGCAGCAGCTCTTATTGGGTTTGTTGCAGTTGCTCCAATATTTGGAAAAGCCATGGAAGGCTTTAAGGCAATGAAGGGGGTGTTTAGTAGAGCGAAGAACATGCTCGGAATGGGCAAAAAAGCTCCAGCACCAGATATAGCTTCAAATAAAGGCGGCATTCCTGGCGCAGACTCAAAAGACCCAGCAGCTAATGCAAAAGGGCAGGGAGGTGGGCTTAAAGGTCTTGCCGAAGGTCTGAAGGCTATGGGCGGTAAAGGCGTTCTTAAGGGTATTGTAAATACAGCTCTCGCTGGGCCTGCATTGTTATTATTGCTTCCTGGTATGCCTACAGTATTACTTATGGCTGCTGTTGGTGCATTGGCTCCGCTTATTACAGCTGGATTTAATGCTCTTGCTCAAGGTATTTCTATGATGGGTAATGCCAAAGGTCTTCTTAAGGGAGCTCTTGCAATGGTGTTGATTGGAGCATCACTAATTCCATTTGCATTTGCTTTATCAATGATGACTGACGTTAATTGGGAAGGTGTTCTTGCTGGTCTTGTATTTATGCTTGCCGCTGTTGGTATTGTAGCGCTTCTTGGTGCTATTATGATGTCTGGAGTTGGTGCTGTTGCTATATTAGCAGGAGCCGCTGCTATGTTAATAGTTTCTGCGGCATTTCTTGTATTTGCGATAGCACTTCAGGAACTGGTTCCAGCTGCAGAAGGATTATCTAAAGTGGGATTTGGGTGGATGATTGACCTTGGTATTGCAATGGCGCTTGCTGGTCCACTTCTTATGATTGGTGGTATTATGCTTGGCATGGCTGCTCCATTCTTATTACTTGGAGCGCTGGCACTATCTCCAATGATTGATATATTAGCAAAAGCATCAACAGTTGATTGGACTGTATTTGGTGCTATGGCAACAGCTCTATATACAATATCTGGAGCATTGTTGGCATTTGGTGCAGCAAGTCTTGCTGGTGGAATAATGGGGGCAATAGGCGGTTTGCTTGGTGGTGGAGGACCCCTTGCTACTCTTGAGACACTTGCTGAAATAGCAATTGAAGCCGCAGCTCCTCTTATGATGATGTCTGAAGCAATTGATGGACTTTCTGAGGGTCTTGCAAAACTGGAGGCCGCATCAGCTGCTCTTGACTTAGAAAAACTTGAAATGCTTAAAAGTCTTGCATGGTCAATGGCAATTGGAGCTATTGGTGGTGGACTTATGGGAGACTCTATTAATAAAATTGCTGAAGCTCTTGCTAAACTTGCTAATATTGGAGAAGGTGGTGGCGGTGGAGGCACTAAGAAAATACAAATTGACCTTAAACTCAATGGTAGAGATATTCAGAGCGTCATTGTTGATGACACATCAATTGTATCATAATTTTTGTGCTATTTTTTTTATAGCATTATTTATAGTAAACACTAATTAATGGAATACGGTTTCCCTTTATTTGACCCTAATGATGAAGCAGCAAGACAAGAGCAAAGGCTAAGAGAATATTATGAAGAATTTTCTGCAAATGCCAGAAAGCGTCTTCTTGCTAAAACCGTTGTTAGACCAGTGACTGTATACGATGTATTGTATCCACAGACAAGGGAATTGCTATTGTCTAAAAACGTTCCATTTAACACAGACCTCGAAGAGGATGCAAAGATTATCAGAGATAAGCTAATTGCCAAAATGGTAATAAGCGAAACTGACTTAGAAAATATTTCTGAAAACTTTAGAAAATCACTTCTCGCCAGGGCAAAGATACAAGAAGATAGATTTAATCTACTACAACAGGGTGAGGCTTATAGAAAAAATTTGATTGCAAAAAATACATCTAAGACTACTAACTTAGAGAAGGATTCAATTCAACCAAGAATTGACAATCAACATAAAAACAAGCCGAATCCGTCTATAAATAACAGTATTGAGGAAAATAGTTCTTCTTATAGAAGTAATGAACTTTCAAAAAATACTTCTAAGGACCAGGACTTACTAAGAGATTCTGAGGCATATAGAAATCAATTTAGAATAAATGATATTCATAAAAATGTCCCAGGAACTTCTGATATAGAAAAAGATTCTGTAGCATACAGAAACAACAATCTACAAAAGAATGATTTGGCAAAGAATATTGACTTAGAAAAGGATGCTAAGGAAATAAGGGAAAGTAGTCTTTCTAAGAATAGAATTGGACCAGATAACCTTGAGGAAAAATCAGAGGCCTTTAGAAAGTCAGACCTATCAAAAAATGTTTCTAATGAATTTGACTTACTAAGATATTCTGAAAAATTGGTAAATGAATTTAGAAAGAATGACATTAATAAAAATGTTCCTTCTGATTCAGATATTGAGAGAGATAACATTGCATTCAGAAGAGCTAATTTATCAAAAAATAAATCAAAAGAATCTGATATTGAATCAGAATCTGAAATTTATAGAAATAAGAATTTGTCGCAAGACTCCAAAAGTCCAGCGTCAAAAAATATAGATAGCTATTCTGAAGGGGCCAGAGATAATAACACATCAAGAAATAAATCAAATAAATCGGACTTAGAAGAAAGTTCTATTGTCTATAGAAAAGATGACCTTGCATCTAATGTAGAAAAAAAATCTAATCTTGAGAAGGATTCTGAAGGATATAGAAAAGAAGACCTTTCAAAAAACAAGACAAAGACAAGTGATATTGAAAGAGACTCGATTCAATACAGGAGTGATAATATTTCATCTAATAAGCTAAAGACAAGTAATCTTGAATTAGATTCTGTTCCTTTTAGAAAAGATGACCTTTCCTTTAATAAGACAGTTATAACGGATTTAGAGAAAGACTCAATTCAATATAGAAAAGATGACCTTTCGTTTAATAAGCCAAACACAACTAACTTAGAAAAAGATTCTGCAAAATTTAGAGCTGACGACCTTTCGTTTAATAAGCCTAAGACTACAGACTTAGAAAAAGACTCAGTTCCATTTAGAGCTGACGACCTTTCGTTTAATAAGCCTAAGACTACAGACTTAGAAACAGATTCAGTTCCATTTAGGGAAGATGACTTATCCTTCAATACTCCAAAATTCACCAATCTTGAAACGGATTCAATTCCATTCAGAGAGGATGACCTTTCTTTAAATGTTCCTAAGTTTACAAATTTAGAAACAGATTCAGTTCCATTCAGAGAAGAAGATTTATCTGCAAACGTTCCAAGTACATCTGATTTATTAACAGATTCTACTCCATTTTTATTTAATAATTTGTCTTCAAATGTTCCAGGAACAGGAGACCTTGCGACAGATTCAGTTCCATTCAGAGAAGATGATTTGTCGGCAAACGTTCCAAATACTGGTAATTTGCTAACCGACTCTGATGATTTCAGGGAAGATAATACATCTTCAAATGTTCCAGGAAGTGGAAATCTCGCTATAGATTCAGTTCCGTTTAGAGCAAATAATATTGCAGCCAATATTCCAGTTGATTCAAACATTGCTTCAGACTCGGTTCCATTTAGAGAAGACAATCTTTCTTCGAATGTTCCGATTTCATCAGACTTATTAAATGATTCAAGTTCTATAAGAAATGATGCTATGGCAAAAAACCAAGCATTTGGTCTACTTGGAGTTAATGTACAAGGCGCTGGAACAAGTGCATTCTTGGGAATATCAAGAGTTTTTACACAAGGCATTCTTGTTAGGGAGCTTTTGTTTTCAAAAAACGCCCCAAAAAACACAAATGTTCTTTTAGATTCTGAAACATTCAGGAATAATAATCAAGTTCCTAATAAGTGGCAAATATCAAAAAACGAATATACTTCTACTAATGAAAATTGGACTCTTGGTAGAATAATGCAAGGAAGCATTAATACGAATATCGTTAATTATGATGCTATTGAGCCATATTATACACCTACAGCAAAAGCTATATTTTCAACTGATGATTTTATTACCACAAAGGGTAGGGAGATGCAAAATTTCTATGGAACATCTCAGCGTGTAGATTTCCCAACTGGAAGAAGGCAGAGAAATATAAATGATGCTTTATTTTCTATAAATTCAAATATTGCAAAAGGGGGAGAATTTTTGAACCCATTCTTTAAAAGACAAACATACGTTACTTTTTCTGAGGGTAGTGTTACAGCTAATATAAGAAAATACAACTTAGAGAGAAGTACATTTAATCTATATAATCTACAAGTTGGAAGTACTGATTCTTTAAATGCATTGAATAACTTTTCTCAAGACGGATTTCAGGAGCTTATCGCACAAACAATAGGTTCGTTTCATCCAAAATTCCAAAGCAGAACCTTATCTACACCTTCTGATATTATTCAGAAAAATGGTGGAGCATATTATAATGGAGGAGCAAAAGATATTGATTTATTAAGACCTGGAGCTCAAAATGAAGAACTTGGTTCAGCAGCATCAATGATGGCAAAGACTGTTATCGGAAACCCTTTTGAAGATGAGGATTTTTTTGCTGGAAGAAGGGGGGTTAGGCATATTGTTAATACAATTAAAAATGGAAATTCTCAGATTTCCAAAAACTTTGACCCACAAAATAACAAAGCTTATGCTATCGGGATGAATAGAGATGGTTCTCCTAAAGTATCAAGACAAAGATTTACTATAGCAAATCCATACGCCCCAGGGCAGGCTGGAAAGCTCATTTTTTACTTGAAGAATTATTCAAGCGGAGACCAATTTTTCTTTCCGCCATATATTCAGAGTATTCAAAATACAGAAAATGCAAACTGGAACTCAACAAATTTTCTTGGAAGACCTGAGGCAATTTATACATACAATAATTCAAGTAGAGATGCTTCTATTTCTTTTTATGTATTAACAGATTATACGCAATCAGTTGATATAGGTAGAAATTGGAATTCAGAGCAGATGGAAGCTGTTAATGCAAGTTTGCCTAATCACTTTACTCAATCTGACCATGTTCAAAATGATGCAAGAAAATTTAAGGCTCAAGAACTTGAAAGAATGAAGCAAGAAGAAAAAGAAAAGCTTAATGAGATTAATGAGAAGCTTGAGCAAAATAATGCAGAGGCCGTTTCTCTTGAAGTTCAGGAGTCAGAAGTTAAGCCAACTGGCTCGTCTGATTGGACTAATCAAATGACAAGTTCGATAAATCTTTCTAAAGGTAGAACTAAGCAATTAGATAGAAAGAAGAATTTTGATAAATTAAATAATTCAACAGAAAATGCCGCTCTTACATCAGAAAGGAATGAGATTAATAAGAATCTTGTAAATTTAGAAGAAACAATTGGAGATATTGATGCTGAAATGAATAGGCCTACAAATTATTCTGAAACAAATATAGTAGGTAACAATATATATAATATCAATATCACAAAAAAGGAGTACAACAATGGTGAAATAATCTGTAAGCCTGAGGATACAATAAACAGAATCAATACGATGAAAGAAGGTTTAATGTTCCAGCCATCATATTTTTCTGGAGATAAAGTTGACTTTGTTAGAAAAGTAGAATTTTTGTCTAAGCTTACAAGGCCATCTGCAAACGAAGATGGTTCTGATACTGGGTTTGCATTTACAAAGCCACCAGTTTGTCATATTCACTTAGGTGACTGGTGGAATCATGATATTATTGTCAACAGTGTTAGTTTTGACTATGCAGATGCCCCGTGGACATTGGATGGTGGTAGAGTTCAGCCTATGTGGGTTCTTGTAAGTATTAACTTTAATATAATAGGTCCATTCAAGGCTCATGGCTCACGTCCACCACTTTCTACAGATGCAGGTGGTATGTACAGCCCAATCAATGGCATAACAAGTGCCTAATCCTTTATTTTCATATTTTTTATTCGTATTATTTATAGAAAAATAATTACGATGCCATACGATTTCTACAAACTGCTTAAGTCAAACGATTCGTTAAAAAATATGCCTGCAGTATCTATTAACCATAGAACAACAGATAAGTCTATACTTTATAATAAACAAAAAAACAGGCTTGATACAATTGCTGGGAATATATACCAAGACGAAACACTCTGGAGATTAATTCTTTGGGCTAATGAAGAGTATTTTATGGAATTCGACATTCCAGATAATACTGTTATTAGGGTGCCATATCCTTTACAAGATGTATTAACAGAAGTGAGTGGAAAAATAGTAGCTAAGAGAGATAGAGGATAATTATGCCCCAGGAGCAACCATCAGAATTTAGCATGAAGGACCTTTTCATTGATGTCAAGCTTGAGGCTTGCGTTAATGGAACTACTTTTGATTTCCTTGGAAGAAAATTGTTTAGTACAGAATTTTTTAGGGAAGGTATTGGTTTTGGTATAACTGGTATTGATATTGAAATAAACACCTCACTTCAGCCACTTGTTACAGTTACATTTAAAGACCTTTATGGATTAACTGTGTTTGGTGGACAAGATAGAAATCCAGATAATGATGGACAATCTCACGATTATAGTGTTTTATTCAATTGGCCACCACCTAAGTTTTTATTTTCATTTAAGGGATATTTAGGAAAACCAGCAAGCTGGGTTCTTAACTTAAAAAGAACAACAACATCATTTAACTCAAGTGATGGTTCATATGATATTAAATGTGAATTTGTACCAAATCAATGGGGATTTTTTGCAGACCTTCCTTTTTTATATTTACTTGCAGCCAAGAGATTAAGAAAAGATAGACTTGGGCCCCAAGCAACACAAGAGGATGTAAAAAATGTAATTAGCGTATTTGACCTAATTAAAATTGGTAAACAAGTAGAAGTTAAGACCCAAGATACAACGAAGGAATTTGATGACCTTGTTAAACAACTTGGTTCACTGAAGACAAACTTAGCGAGAAGTATTGTTGCTACTAATATAGTTTCCGAAGGGGAGAAGATAGAGGGTATTGCCAATAATCAACCAGTTGTAGGTTTCATTACAATTGAAATACCAACACTTAGTTCTCTTGACCAAAATCTTAACGATAAACAAAAAATAGACATTAAACTTGGAAATGCTAAGGAGCTTAATACACTGAACACTTATTTATTGCTCTCATTAAAATTTAATGGTAAGGATAGTTTTGGAGCAATTCCAAAGAGCTACGAAACATTTAACAAAAGATTCAATGCAGTTGGAGGTGATGAAGAAATAAATACAGCAAAAGCAAATGCTCTTAACATTATCTCTAAGAATCTTGAAAAGATTGATGATGAAATAAAGAGAAGGGTTTTTGCATCTTCTCAAACAAAACTTGAAAAAATTACTATTGGAGAAATATTTTCACAACTTGCAAAAGATGCTGCATTTGTAATGGGAAGTATTCTTGATGCTGGCTTAGATGGATATAGAGGCGACACATCAAGACAACAGTCAAGAAATGTATTGGTTGAGAAAGGGAGATTGATTGGCGAATCATTTCCACTAACTCTTAAAGAAGGTGAAGAGGTTCCTGCAACTAAAGAAAATCTTGGAGATAGAGACTCAGAGGGGATTGATGTTGATGAACATGAAATGCAGTTTGTAAAAAATTTTATAAACGCAGTTACTGAAGGTATAGCAAAAGATTTATTGGAAAACAATGAACAATCAGGCCAAGATGATGGTATATTGAAACAAAGGATTAATAATATGGAAATGTCATCACCAAATCCATATAAGTCATATTATTCAAATATAGCAACAAATGTTCTTGTGAGAGGTGGTATTGCCGCTTACTTTACAAGAAGCAATGACCCTAATCTACCTGGTCAATATACTAATTTACTATTAGATAGAGACGATATTCAATCAATACAAGAACTTGCGGATAGAGATATGCAAAATATTACTGATAATATTTTAAAAAATTTATCTGATGTAGATTTTTTATTACTTAAGAGATTTGCTACATTTTTTTCGAGATATTTTACTGTTGATTGCACATCTTTAGCACTTGCCTCTGGTAAGCCTGCTGCAGAAATACCAAATTTTGTTGCATTTGATAGCGGGGGTAGTTTGCTAACACTTTCACCAACTGTAAACCCTATAACCTGGAAAGTGGTAATGAGCAATCCAAATCAGACTGTACAAGGGGTATCACTTCCTTTAGATGAATTAAATCAAGCTAATACCTCTTTACTTGAAGCCGCAAAGGGAGTTGGTGTAGAGTATCTAACATTTCAACAAATATGGAATGAGCTTGCCAATGAATCTTTATTACAAAATATAAGTATAGTTGGTGAAAAACTTGAGGGATTCTCAGAATATGAGGATGCAGAGTCAAGAAGGGAGGACCAAAATATTGGATTTGGTGGAAATATTATTAGCTTATTTGAGGCTCAAAATAATTCAAAAACTAATGGAGTAAGAAATGCAAATAATCCACTTTCTTTTGTTAATACAACTGATTTTACAGCAACAAGAATAGTAAACAACGGTATTGCATATATGTATCCGACTACTTTGGTTAAATATGAAGGAACAACTCCGAATTCATCACCCTTACAACCTGGTAAATATATGATGGTTTTGTTTGAGGGAGAAGACCATCAAAGAGCTTTGGAGGCAAATACAGCGCCTACTGATTCTGAATTTAAAAATTCAGAGAAAGATACTACTGATGCAGGTCAAAATGAACCAACTGGTTATGTTGCTTTGAATGCAAAATATGGAGATAAAGGCGATGAAACTACAGCGGTTGGAAATGGTAAATTTTTGTTAAATAGAGTTGCTACGCTTGTTGGTTATAGAGACGGTACATCAACTTCTTTTGGAGACAATGTTTTTCAATTTTCTAAATGTAAGAATCCAGGGCCAAATTTTTATAATGGTGGAGATGTTCAATTGAAGTGGAGAAATTCTTTTGTAGAAAATGTTAATGAAACACTAAATCAAACAATGAGTCCAGAGGGTTTTACTGTAGCTGGTAAAGTTGGTTATACAATATGTGCTCACTTGGGTGATGATTTTGACTCAAATCTTGTATTTGGCCTTTTTAATCTAACGTATCAAGGGAGAAATCAAAGAGCTTATATTAGAAAGTGTGCTGAGGTGATACTTGAAAAAATTAATGGAATAGAAGATGAGAGAAATCAAATAATTGGAGAAGTTCTTGGTAAAGCTGGTGAGCAAGAAGGGTCAATTTATAAGCAGATGCACACATTATTCCACCAATGGCAAACTTTAGCGTATAAAGACAAGAAAGACGCAAATGGAAATTTGTGTGGAGATATTGACGAAAATAGAGGTGGCGAAGGTGGAAAGGGCTCTAAGGTATTTGATGTAGCAACTGTACTTGAAAGAAGATTTGGAGACAATCACAAAAATCTTCAACACAACGAAATGATTTGCTTTTCTCAAGAAGAGCTTGAAGAGGGTGTAAATTTGAGTGCAGAAGAACTCCAGAGTTTAACACAAGTGAGTAGTGGTCCAAATGTTGGGAAAATATGTCTCAATGTTGCCGACCAAGCTCAATCGTCATCAGTTCCAGATGGAACTTTTATTTATGATTATCCGTTACAAAGAATAAATAAACCAGATGAACCCGTTGATGTAAGAGATTCTATTATAAATTTAGAGCCACTATATAAGCCAAATGGAAATACTACTGTTCTAAATATAATTCAACAAGTTTGTACAAAGAATAATTTTTTATTCATTCCAACACCAGGTAATCCAGGATACTTAAATGTTAAAGATATTTATTCACCAAGTAGAGAGCATGCAAATATAACTATAAGGAACTTTTTTCACGTATTGTTTACTCCAACACCAGAGTCAAGAACTAAGACAAGAAACACAGATGGAACAGCTCTTGGAAATTTTGCAAATGAACAAAGAACTTATAATGTAAATTCTTTTGTGATTAAATACGGACATCCAGATAACCAAATTGTAAGCAATATTCAAGTTGGAACTGATGACAATAAAGTTACTGCTGAAAGTATTGTTAATCTTCAGAGGCTTGTAGATAATGAAAATCAAAATAAGAAAGTAACAACAGACTGCTCAATGCTTTCAGTTCTTGCTGGTCGTTCATATAAGGCATCTGTAGATATGCTTGGAAATTCACAAGCATATCCAATGCAGTTTTTCTTCCTTGAAAATTCACCATTATTTGGAGGGCTTTATCAAGTAATGAAAGTAAAGCATTCAATTGAACCAAATAACATGACCACATCAATGGAGGGCATCAGAATGAGATTTTCACCTGGTGGTGATGGGTATGGTTCCATTAAGCCTATAACACTTCAAACTTTCAGAGCTCTTGGAGAATCTGAGGCACCACTTGCACTTGGAACTGGATTTGATGACACAGATAGAGAGGCTTTAAGGTCATTTCAGTCTGGGGCTCTCACAAGTCCTACAACAATTCGTGCAAACACTTCTGACTTCATAGGACAAGGATTTGTTAGTGGAAACAATGGAGGACCAATTGCGCAATCTGTACCTATAATATCATCCACAGAACTTGGTAGTTTCGATTCTTCTCTTGGTGTTAGAGATTTGTGGAGCAATGGGGATATTATTGGTTCTAAGCAGATGTATATTATAGATGGCTACCCTGTGAGTGACCAAATATTATCTGCATATAAGGCAATGAGAGATGCTGCACAGGCGGATGGAATTACACTTAGAATAACAAGTGGATATAGAGACCCATTTAAAAATATTGTTGCTTCTGATGGTAGATTTATATCTGCAGCTCAATATGAGCTTAGGAGACAAAATGTAAAAGATAAAAGCAAGGTTAATGATGACCATTGGTTGAGAACAGCTTCCTCAACATCATTTAATCCAGAAACAGGGAAACCAGGATATTCAAATCATAATGCAGGTATTGCTATTGACTTAAATTGTGGTGGCGCAAAGTTTAATAACTTTATTCAAGAAATTTATGAATGGTTAATTTTAAATGCTTATAAATATGGCTTTGTTAGAACCGTTAAATCAGAAGAATGGCACTGGGAATATAGGCCAGGTAAGTCTATGTTTGCCTTCGACCCAAGAACTGGTAGTAAGTGGTATGGATTGCCAGATAAACTTGGTATCCCTAAAGATAAACCAACTGAGGCACTCACAGGCACTACAAGCGCCTAATAAACATGAAGTTATATATTTAATGGTACAGAATAAGAATTAATTTCTTATATTTGCCATGTGTTCAGGATTTGTAGAATTATAGCCGAAACAAAAGAGCAAGAAAATTCTTTGAAAGAATATCTTGGAGGTTATCCTGTTGAGATAACTCAAGAATTAGATTTAAAGAGGATTGTTTCTCCTGAAGCTTTAACTCCAAATATACCAACTTTAATGATTGGTTGGAATTCTACAAAACACATGTTCCCAGACCAAAAGATTCATAATAGTGAAGTTATTAAAAATTTATTTTGGACTTATAATGAATCTGAGTGTAAAGAAATTAAAGATGAAAGCTTTCATAGAAACATAGAAGATTTTGTTTACAAAAATCTTAAGAATTGGTTACCATCAGATTTCATCAAGTATGACTCAATAATAAATGGTGATTTTTCTAAATTTATAGAAACTAATATCGACAACAGTATTCTTACATATATACACTTCAACAATGGGGCAATTTATATGAGGAATGGTGATAAGAACATAATAATTAATGCCAAAAGTCTTTGGTTAACGGAATCAAATTATCGGACCTTAATAACAGAATTATTCAATAAATTGAATTGTATGATTTATTCATACGATGATATTGAAAATTATGTAAATCTTGATAGTCTTGGTGATATTTTGGCCCTCGATGTTATTAGGTGGATTAAATATAACACCGAAACTCCTATTAAATATTTTCAGATAGTACCAAACATTGATATAAGTAAATATATCCCTTTTTTGATGAGTAAAATTCCTTCAGAATCACTTGAGCTTGATGAAGAGGAAGAGGTATTTTTAAAGAGAATGTGTGAAAGAGACAGGATTACAAGATGGATGTCTACGAGACATATAGCTTTTTCTTATGACTTTAATAAGAACCTTGATTTTTTATATCGTGATTACTCTAAGCTTGCCAGAATAAATTATTCAAATAAGAGAACAATAACTGGAAGAATAACATCTAATGATAGATATAATCCACAAAATCTCTCAAAGAGCAATGATGATAGAGCAATGATTATATCCAGATTTAGAAATGGTAAAATATACCAATTTGACTTTACTTCTTTTGAAATAAGAATTGCCATTTATTTATGTGGAGATGAAGAATTCATTGAAGAGTATTATGACAAAGATATTCATGCAGAGACGGCTATAATTATATTTGAAACACCAGATTTTACTAATGAACAAAGAGCTATAGCAAAAGATGTGAATCACGCCATTTTATATGGTGCTGGAGAAGCAACTATTTTAAAGAGGCTTGAAGGACTTCCATATCCTCATGAAAAAATATTTCGTGTTAAGCAATTTTTAAGTCCCATATTTGAGAAGTCAAAAGAACTTATGGATTTGGCAGAAAATAGAGGTTATCTAATAAATAAGTGGGGTTCTATCATTAGACCAGAGAAATCATACGCAGGATTTAATAACTACATACAGTCAACGGCTTCTGAAATTATAGTTGATAAAGTCATTGAAATAAAGAATATTTTAGTTGGCAAAAGGAGTCAATTCATGTTCCAGGTCCATGATTCAATAGTATTGGATGTCCATCCAGAAGAGGGCGAGTTAGTCCAGGAAATAGCCAAAGCTATGTCTTGTCACAAGGGTATGTTATTTTCTGTAAACTATAAATCAGGAATTAACTATAAAGACCTTTCATCGGAATCCACTTATTTCTAAGGATTTCGATATTTTTAAAAAAATTTTACTTTTTTTTCATTTTTACTTGATTTTAGAGTTCCAGATTCTTATTATTAATTATAATAATTTTAATAAAAATTAAAAACAAGAATCATGGGAAATTTCAAGATGAAAATCGAGAAGAAAGTAGGTAAAAGAACCTACGAGTTCACTGTAGAGGGGGAGAATCTCCACGAGGCAGTGATGGAATCAAAAAAACTATCTTTTTATGACGTGCATAAGTGCGGTTGTTGTGGCAGCGATGACCTTGTGCTTGACGCTCACGTAGCAAAAGGAAAATTTAAGTACACCACTGTAAAGTGTAACAAGTGTAGAGCTTCTGTTAACTTTGGTCAACAGCAAGAAGACTCAAACATCTTCTATCTTAGAACCAGAGATAAAACTGATGGAACTGGTAAAGAAGTTGATTGGCAACCATTTAATGCTAATGATGCAAATGGATTTGCTCCAACTCAAGCGCCAACTCAGCAGGTAGCTCAACAGCAGGTGAATAATTACGCTCAACCAAACCCTCCTGCTCAACCAAGACAGTAAGATTACTTAAATTTTCAAAAGCATGGCAAAAAAGAAAAAAGGCCTTCCTGATGGATTCGAGGAAGTGGATGGTAAAATCATCCACTCCGAATCTGGGGAGGAGTTCAAAAAAGAAGGCGATGATTTAATCAACGCATCAACTGGAGAAATATATAATGAATCTAAAGGTGATTCTGAAGCTCCTAAACTTAAAAAGAAGTTTACCAAACTTGTTGATTACAAGAAGAAGACCAACTTCAAAGATGTAAAGTACAAGCCACAAGAATGGATTGAAATGTCTCAAGCCTATAAAGATGTCACCAGACTTCAAGGTATTCCTACTGGACATGTTATTATGAACTACGGAAAATCTGATACTGGTAAGTCAACAATGGGTCTTGAAGCAGCTGCATTTGCTCAGAAGCAAGGTATCCTTCCAGTTTTCATTATTACAGAAAACAAATTCTCATTTCAAAGAGGTGAGACAATGGGGATTGATTTTGAAGACGCAATTGTTCATAACGGAGTATCAACTATTGAAGAAGGTTGTAAATATGTAAAAGAAACACTTGATGCTCAAGAAAAAGGTGAACTTCCTTACGATTTATTATTCATTTGGGATTCGATTGGAGGAACGCCTTCAGAAAAGGAGCTTGGAAAAATGGAAGACGGAGAAAGTGGTGGAGGAATGATGGTTACTGCCAGGGTTATTAGAGAAGAAATTACAAGATACCTTGGGCCAAGAATTAACGCTACAAGAAACGAGACGTTTCCTTATACGTCAACACTTATGTTTATCAACCACGCTTACACAGCACCCCCAAAAATGCCTACAGGTCCATCTTCTCTTGAACCTTATGGTGGAGATGGAATCTTCTATGTATCAACTCTTGTGTTTAGAACTGGTGGAGTACTTGGAAGGTCAAGAAAAGTAAAGGCAACTTATAAGAAGATAGATTATGCTTATGCTCTTGAAACTGACCTTGTTGTGGTTAAAAATCACATTACCAATGTATCGGCCAGTGGTGGGAAGATTCTTTGTACAGACTACGGATTTCTTTTAAATGAAAAAGAATCAATTGAGGAGTATAAGAAGAATCACGCCCACGAGTGGGGAATGGTATATGATGAATTCATGAAAGATGTTGTAGAAGATATTTAATTTTTTCTTTTTATTTTTCGAATAAAGTCGGATAGCATCAAGTTATCCGACTTTTTTATTTTATAAATATGAAAACGCTTATTATTTATTTATTGATTTTTCTTGGTATTTATAATAAAACAAAAATGAGAAAGAATAGAGGTTATTGGACAAAAGAAAGATGTTTGAAAGAGGCTGTCAAATATAAGTTAAGGTCAATGTTTAAAGCTAATTCTGGAGGGGCTTATAATGCTTCTATTAAGAATGGGTGGCTTGATGAGATTTGTTCTCATATGTCGGTTGTTGGGAATAGGTTTATGAGACTTGTTTATGTTTATGAATTTGATGATGGAGCAGTATATGTTGGATTAACATATAATATTGAAAAGAGAGATAATAAACATAAAAGAGATAAAAGAAGTAAAGTTTATCAGCACATTAAAAAAACTGGATTTAAACCAATTTTAACTTACTCTGATTATATAGATGTCAATAAAGCGAGGGTTTTAGAAGCTGAAAAAGTTGAGGAATATAGAAATAGTGGATATAATGTATTAAATGAAGCTAAGGCTGGAGCAATAGGTGGTGGATTGAAATGGAATAAAAAAAAATGTTTACAAGAATCTTTAAAATACAAAAAAAGAACTATATTTGCCAAGGAGAGTGGGAGTGCCTATAATTCAGCAAGAATTAATGGGTGGCTTGATGAAATTTGTTCTCATATGAATGTAATTGAGAAAAAGCCAAAGAGTTATTGGACAAAAGAGAGGTGTGAAAAAGAGGTGGTGAAATATAATTCTAAAAAAGAATTGTACAAAAAAAGCCCTGGCGCTTATATGTCTATGCTTAATAATAATTGGTTACATGAGCTATGTCCACATATGAGAACAAAAAAGTCTAATGGATATTGGACAAAGGAAAAGTGTTTGGAAGAAGCTTTGAGGTATAATTCAAAGCAAGAGTTTAGAAAAAATAATGAAAGCGCTTACGTCATAGCTTTAAAAAATAAGTGGTTGATTGAAGTGAATTTTGAAATTAAAATAAAATAGAATGCGAACTTTATTGGTTGATGGAAATTGGAATCTTAAAAGAAACTTCTATAAGAGAAAAGACTTAAAAGGTGCTAACCACAAGTTATGTGGTGGCACCTTTGGTTTTTTAGAAAGTACCAAATCTGTTCTAAATAAAATAATGCCAGACAGAGTTATTGTTGCCTGGGACGGCTTTCACGCAGGAAAGTTGAGATATAATATTTATAAGCCATACAAGGCTAATAGACAAAAGGATTGGGAGAATGAAACAAGAATGATTGCTACCGAAGGAGTAGGTTCTCCTGAAGATGCAGAACAATTTCAATTATTATCTCAAAAGATAGATATTCAAACTTATCTTGACGAATTATTCGTAAGACAAATGGAAGAAGATTATATAGAAGCTGATGACTTAATTGCTTACTATATTTTAAATAGTAAAAATCCTAATGAAGAATTTATAATATTCAGTAGAGACCAAGACTTCTTTCAACTAATTTCTGACAGAGTTTCAATTATAAATCCAGATAGCATGGAGTTAATAACACAAAGTAACTTCAAAGAAAAATTTGGATACACTCATGAAAATGCACTTTTATTCAAGTGCTTCAAGGGTGATGATTCAGATGATATTTCTGGTATACATGGAATTGGAATTACTACTTTGCTTACTCATTTTCCAGATATGGCCAATGAAAAATATACCTACAAAAGACTTGTCGAGGAGTGTTATGAAAAGCAGAAGAAAAAAAAACTTAAGACATACGAAAAAATAATTCAAGCTGAGCAAGAATTGTATAGAAATGCCATGCTAATGAATCTTAAGAAACCATTTCTTAATCAACCTGCAGTTGATTTGGTCAACGCAATAAGTACACAGGCTCTCGATTCGGATAGAAGTATTGAGACAGCCATGGAAATGTTTGCAAGAGATGGCTTTACTCAATTTGTTGGAGAGAATAATATTGGGTATTTTTTCGGGCCATTTTATAATTTGAAAGCCAAGGAAAAAGAATTTGAAGTTAGCATAAGTTAATTCTTATTATTTTTTTTTGAGTTTCAAATTTTAATACTACATTTGTACTGGAGAGACAAAATTTATGAGCGAGTTCAGCAGTAATGCATTTAATTCCTTTTTACAGGAGGATGAGGGCGATAGCGCACTCGGAGTCCACTATCAAAACAAACTAATTCACGTTTTTTGTGAAGATAGGTCTGGTTTTGCTGAACAAATAGTAGATGTTCTTGACAGTAAATATTTCGACACCTATCAAAAAATACTCATTGAACATGCGCTTAGTTATTATAAGGACAGAAGTTCGATAATTAGATTTGATACCTTACGAGATAGAGTTTCCTTCAAGGAAAAAGGTATTGTAAAAGAACATCTTCTTGGTTTAATAGATAAGATTGAAGAACTTAAAATCGAAGACAAGCCAGAAGTACAATCTTCATCAACAGAATTTTTTGTAAAGAGAAATGTTAGAGAGGCTATATTAAGAGCCGCAGCCAATTGGAAAAAAAATAAGTGGGATAGTATTCTTAAAGACTTTGAGGAAGCTCTAAAGGCTGGTCAACCAAAAGATACAGGACATGATTATTTCAGGGATGTAAATAAACGTTTAGCCAAAGACTTCAGAATTCCAATTCCATTTATGGATGGTCTTAATGAAATGATAGGGGGTGGTTTATCTCCAGGTGAGCTTGCAGTTGTTATAGCACCTCCAGGTGGTGGTAAATCAATGGCTCTTGTTAAAGGGGCTTCTACAGCACTTTTAGCTGGAAAGAAGGTAGTTTATTATACTCTTGAGCTTTCTGAGGAAGTGGTTGGGCAAAGATTTGATGCCTGCTTGAACGATATTAGGTTAAAGAATGTTTGGGATTATCCAGAATATATTTCTGAAAATCTTTCAGAAATTGCCAAGCTTGGTGGTGGATTGAAAATAAAGGAATTCCTTGAAGGTGGTGTAACCATTAATACGATAAAAGCTCACCTTAAGACTCTTGAAATTGAAGGATTTATACCAGATATTATATTTGTGGATTATTTGGGTCTTATGAAACCAGTTGGTTCGTATGCCGAAAAGAGACATGCATTAACAGATGTTGCCGAGGGTCTTAGGAATATTGCAAATAACTTAGGGGTTCCAGTTTGGACGGCCCATCAAACAAATAGAACAGCAATTCAAGAGGAGAAAATAAATACAGCCCACATTGGGGAATCACTCGGTATTGTTGCCACAGTAGACCTTGCGCTCGGTATTGGTAGACCAGATGACATGAAAGAAAATAATCAGGCTATGCTTGGTATTATAAAAAACAGAAATGGTCAAGATGGTATGTATAGGCTGTTAATATTTGATGCAAGGAGAGTTTTTATTGAATTTGCCAATGAAAATGAACAAGGTGTTGTTTCAAGGCGACCATCTACGGTAGAATCCTCGATAGAAGAAATAGCTTTATTTATGGGTCAAAATTCTAATAATTCTGGCTAAATTTTTAGAGTTTTGGAGGTGTGAAAAACTAATTGATATTTTCTATGGAATTTGAAATTTGTGGTTTATTTATTTATAAAAGAAATCGACTTATGAGACATTTGATTAAAGAAATAGTGAGCCTGGTTTTTTCCAAAAAAATCATTCTTGAATCAAATTTCCAAAAAATCAAAGTCTATAACTTTTTTTCACACGATTATTTTCCAAAACCAAGAGGTAAAACTTAGTAAATTAGGATACTAATTATTCTGGGTTTTTTAATTTTTTATACAGTGCATTTTTACGCTGTATTGGGAATTGTCGGCCAAATTTTAATCAAATAACGAGAAACAAGAGACAAAATGAACGAAAAAACAACTTTAAAAACAGAGATGAAGCAGAAACAAATTACATATTCGAGAGACGAGGTTTTAGAAGCCGCAATCGAATATTTTAAAGGAGATACACTTGCTGCAGATGTATGGACAAAAAAATATGCATTGAGAGATGCAGATGGAAATATATATGAAAAAACTCCAGATGATATGCATCGAAGAATTGCTCGTGAATTTGCGAGAATTGAAGCTAAATATCCGAATCCAATTAGCGAAGAAAAAATATTTGATTTAATTAAGAATTTTGAGTACATAGTTCCACAAGGTAGTCCTATGGCTGGGATAGGAAACGATTTCCAGTATGTATCAATATCAAATTGTTTTGTTATTGGAAATGATGTTGATAGTGATTCTTATGGTGGTATTCTTAAGCTTGACCAAGAATTGGTACAACTCATGAAAAGAAGAGCTGGTGTTGGTATTGACCTTTCATTTGTAAGGCCAAATAATTCTCCAGTTATGAACTCAGCACTTACATCAACAGGAGTAGTTCCATTTATGGAGAGATATTCAAATTCAACCAGAGAAGTTGCCCAAGGAGGGAGAAGAGGGGCGTTGATGGAATCAATATCTATTGACCATCCAGATTCAGAAGCTTTTATTGATGCTAAAACACAAGCAGGAAAAGTTACTGGAGCCAATGTATCAGTTAAAATCTCTGATGGATTTATGCAAGCAGCACTTATTGGAGACGAATATCAGTTACAATATCCAGTCGGAGCAGAAAAGCCAACTTATACAAAGAATGTTGATGCTAAGAAAATATGGGACAAAATAATCCATAATGCCTGGGCTTCTGCAGAGCCAGGTATTTTATTTTGGGATACTTTAATTAGGGAATCAATTCCAGATTGCTACGCTGACCTTGGATTTAGAACAGTTTCTACAAATCCATGTGGAGAAATTCCTTTGTGCCCTAACGATTCGTGCCGACTTCTTGCAATAAATCTTTTTTCATATGTTAAGAATCCATTTACTAAAGATGCAGAATTTGACTATGTATTATTTGACGAACATGTTCAGATTGCACAAAGATTGATGGATGACCTTATTGAACTTGAGCTTGAGAAGGTTGAAAAAATTATTTCTAAAATTAAAAACGACCCAGAGCCAGATGAAATAAAAAGAGTTGAGCTTAACTTGTGGCAAAAAATCAAAGAGAAGTGTGAAATGGGTAGAAGAACTGGTCTTGGAATTACTGCAGAAGGCGATATGCTTGCAGCTCTTGGAATTAGATATGGAACTAAGAAAGCAAATGAGTTCTCTAATGAACTTCATATGAAACTTAAGCATTCTGCTTATGCTTCTTCTTGTACAATGGCTAAAGAGAGAGGGGCTTTTCCTATTTGGGATTCGGCAAGAGAAAACAAAAATCCTTTCATGCTTAGAATTAAGGAAGAAAATCCTAAACTTTACAAAGAACTTGTTACTTATGGCAGAAGGAATATTGCCCTATTAACAATTGCTCCTACAGGTTCGGTTTCTATTTTAACTCAAACAACTTCTGGTATTGAACCTGCATTCTCAATTTATTATATGAGAAGAAGAAAAATAAATCCAGATGATAAAAACGCAAGAATTGATTTTACAGATGAGGTTGGTGACAGCTGGCAAGAATATCCAGTGTTTCATCACAAGTTTGAAACATACCTTAAAGTAAAAGGATATAATCTTGATGAGGTTAAAAAAATGAGTGCAGAAGATATTTCTGTAATAATAGAAAAATCTCCTTACCACAAAGCTACAGCAAATGATGTAGATTGGGTTAAGAAAGTGGAGATGCAAGGCATGGTTCAAAAGCATGTTGACCACTCAATTTCTGTTACTGTAAATCTTCCAAATGATATTTCTGAAGAAATGGTTGCTAAAGTTTATGAAACTGGATGGAAATCTGGATGTAAAGGTGTAACCGTGTACAGAGACGGCTCTCGTTCTGGGGTTCTTGTTTCTGCTACTGAGAAAAAAGAAGAAGAAAAGAAAAGATTATTTGAAGACCACCATGCTCCAAAGAGACCTAAGAAACTTGATGCTGAGGTTGTAAGATTTCAAAATAATCTTGAAAAATGGATTGCTGTTGTAGGAACTCTTGATGGAAGGCCTTACGAAATGTTTACAGGTAAGCTTGATGGTTTACCAGCAATTCCTAACTACATAGAAAAGGGATTCATTGTCAAAAATAGAAACGAAGATGGAAGTAGTAGATATGACTTCCAATATGAAGACAAGGACGGTTATAAAATAACCATAGAGGGACTTTCACGTTCATTTGATAAAGAATATTGGAACTACGCTAAACTTATCTCAGGAATACTTAGACATGGTATGCCACTTCCTTATGCAATCGAGCTTATTGGCTCTCTTAATTTGGATGATGATACACTTATGACTTGGAAGAATGGTGTTGTGAGAGTGATTAAGAGATTCATTCCCGATGGAACAAAGAGTGATAACAATTGTCCAAATTGTAATCAGAACTCACTTATATTCCAGGAAGGTTGTTTAACATGCTCTAATTGTGGCGTAAGTAAATGCGGATAATATTATTTTAATTGACACGCCAAGAGAAGTTTGGAAATGGCATAGCCACATGGTTTCAAATGACATTCCTTATCTTCACAAATTTGCTGAGGAAATAGGGCTCGGAAGACATAAGTTTTCAAATAAGAAAAACAAAAATCAACCACACTATGATGTGCCGAGATATTTGTTTGACTTAGCAATTGAGAAAGGGGCCATATTGGTTCCGTCTCAGCAGATAGTTGACTTTTTAAAGGAATATTATAAATAGACTTAAAAGACCTCAGAATTGGGGTCTTTTTGATTTCAAAAAGAATAGAACTTGATTTATTCAAATCAGTTTCTTATATTTTTCTAAAATTAGAAGTCATGAGAAAACCAAAGAGCAAATCAAAACAATTAGCAGACCATAAAAGAGCTGCCAAGAGAGGTAAGAGATTCAAAGAATCAAGAAAGAAAGTAGCTTCAAAGAGAGCTGTGGAATTACTTAGGAGAAGAGCTGAAAAGCTTAAGTTTTTGAATTTCATAAAGAAAATACAGGAAGCCAGAAGAAAAGGGGAAATCTAATCTTGGGATAAAAATATGATGAAAAAAAGGTGTTTGAAATTGCTCAAACACCTTTTTTTTGGACTATTTATAGGAAAGTGTTTCCAATGGAAGAGTTAAGAAATGAGATAGCAAGCATCTTGAAAGAAACTTTGTTAAGCGAAGAATTTCCTCCTATGGCCCCAGCACCAGTTCAACAAGAAAAGGTAAAGCCAAAGGCTGTTAGATTTAATAAAGGCCTTGAAAATGAATATGTAGTTACATTTTCTGAAAGAGGATTCTTAATTGGTGGAACCAGGATGAGTTTTGAGGAGATTAGAAATGCTATATCTAAGGAATATACTATAACACTTAAAGATGGAACAGTGCTTGATGCTGTTAAAATGCAACAAATACTCAAATACGAAAGTATATAATGGACATTAGAAAAGAAATAAGAGCAATTCTAAGCGAAGTATTTAGTGAAGCAACACCATCAAAACACTTTAAGGATAGAGTTTATAATAGGTTGACCAGCTCGGTATATACAAGACCCAGTTTTGATTATTCTGGAGTAGAAAAGCAAATTGAAACTATTAAGAAAATAAACTTTGAACCTGAGGAATCATATGCGATATTTCTAAACAAATTTCCAGTAACCTATGTATCAAAGGACCCAGTTAGTGGAGTAGCTTCTGTTGGCGATGAGGTGTGGGCTGTTGTTAGGGAAAATGTTATTACAACCATCTTCTTTAGAAACTCCCATCAAAAAGATGTTAAAGTGAAGGATGTCGATAACGTATTAAGTATAAAAACACTATACAAGTATTATATCGACAGCCCAAAAAACGAAGACGGAACTGTTGACTTTAGTATGTCGAGTATAGAGAAAAAGCCAGAAAGTTCTAATAAAAAATTCAAACTTGACCTACCTGTGGTTAATTTGGATAATAAGACATGGTATGTGGACGTTCAAAACGAAAGGCTTATATATACCAAAAACGTAAAAAAATCCATATCTTTCAATGACCTTGATGAGAAACACCTTGAAAAAGTGATAGATTTGGTAACTTTATAAAAAAATAAATTTATTTTTTTTCGAAAAAGAGGGCTTCTAATTTTGGAAAGCACTCTTTTTTTGTCTAAATTTGTATGTAATTATAAATTGTGGAATCATGGATAACAACAATCAAAACCTAAATACTGGGTCTAAGGGGGTATTCCCTGGGAGTAATCCCAATAATCAGTCAGTAGGTACAAGCACACCTGGAATACAAAACCAGAACAATCAACCAATATTAAATCATACAGTTGAACAACAAGCTTTGAACATTCAACCAACTCCAAACCCAGTTCAAGGAGACCAATCAAAAACATACCTAAACATTGAGACATTAAATGAAAATGGAGAGTTAACTGGTATTCTTGAAATGGATTTAATTTTGTATAGAGAAAAAGGTGTTTTAGGTAGGTATCTATCAATCAAAACAATTGGTGCAGGAGAAAATGGTGGTGAAAGCCGTACCGCTATTTCTATTGATAAGGAGGCAGACTTCAATAGATTCAAAAAATTTATTTCAGAGTTAAACTGGAATGGATAAAATCAGAGAGATAAACGCACACACACATGAGAGCAGAGGAAACAACAAACAGAGACAGCATCTCTTTGAAAAGTTATTTTAAGGACCTAAGAAAATTGGAACTTATAGACGCTAAGGAACAAACAGAACTTGCTATAAGAGCAAAGTCTGGTGACCAAAAAGCAATGCAAAAACTCGTTGAGAGTAATTTGAGATTCGTATTATCAATAGCAAAAGAATACACCTACACTGGAATTCCAATTGAAGACTTAATTCAAGAGGGCAATGTTGGTATTATTAAGGCTGTTGAGAGATTTGATGAAACCAAAGGGTTTAGATTTATTTCTTATGCGGTTTGGTGGATTCGTCAGTCGATTATGCAGGCAGCATATGAAACAGGAAGTTCAGTAAGACTTCCAGTCAACAGAATTAACGCAATCAACAAAGTTATTAAGGCTTCCGAGGCTCTTTCTAAAGAACTTGGACGAGAACCCTCAGCAAGAGAGATTTCTGATTATTATTTTAATGAAGAAACTGGCGACAGAGACTTGAGTGAAAAGGATGTTAGAAATGCATATACAGATGGTAATATTGAAATATCACTTAACTCAACGTATTCAGATGAATCTGGCACAGAGTTACATGAATACATAGAAGGTGATGGACTCAATGAAATTGAGGGTGTTATGAACAAAAATTCTTTAAAGACTGAAATAAATGAAGTCCTTGATGAATTGACAGAAAGGGAGTCCATAATACTTAAGATGTATTTCGGTATAGGCGAAAATCAAGAGATGACTCTGGCAGAAATTGGTGAGAAGGTTGGTCTTACAAATGAGCGAGTTAGACAAATTAAGGAATTTGCTCTTAAGAAATTGAGAACTTACAATAATAGTTCGAAATTGAAGGAATTTTTGAGTTGTGACATAAAGTAATGGAAATACAAATAAACTACTATAAATTGGTTCAAGATAAGCAAATGGGTGATGGTAACAAGATTCCACAAAATCAGGAGCTCATCTTAATTAAAAAGGACGATACCGATGGTAAATTGTTCTTTGAGACTCATAATGATGATTATAAGAAACTTTTTTGGGCCGAGGATAGTGAGGTAGAATTTGTGTGTACATTAACTGAAATTTGGGATGATAAAAAAATAATTGAAAGAAATCGCTATATTAATGGTGAGTTTCTGTAAATTTTTATTTACCTTCGCAGAAGACAACTAAAAAATACAAAAAACATGAGCTTAAATCTTAACTTGAACCTAAAGAAGCCATTGGTTTTCTTGAAGGTAGCTACAACTGGTATGGAACCGCTTGATAGCAAAGACAAACCAGGAGATAGAATTATTGAAATTTCTATTATCAGAATTGAAACAGATAGAACTGTAAAAACTGGAACAAAATTAGTAAATCCTGGAAGACCAATTCCACAAGATGCAACCTTGATAAATGGAATAACTGATGCCGATGTTGCAAATGCACAAACTTTTGCTCAAATAGCTCCAGCGCTTGCGTCATTTATTGGTGATGCTGATTTTGCTGGATTTAGTTTGACTAATTTTGACCTTAAATTCTTGGTTGAAGAATTTAATAGAGCTGGTATTCCTTTCTTAATTCGTGGAAGAAAGATTATCGACCTTAGCTCAATATTCAACACTATGGAGAAGAGAGATTTTAGAACAGCGGCTTCTAAATTCGCCAACCATCAGTTGACAGATGCTCCTATTAAATCAGAAACTGCAAATAATATATCAATCCATATTCTTAATGGAATGGTATCTCAGTATTCATCTGATGAAAGATTTGCAGGTGCAAATCCAGAATCATTGGACAACAGCTTCAATAAGAATAAAAATGCTCTTGATATTCATAAAAACATTATCTTGAATAAAGATAACAGACCAGTATTTAATTTCGGTAAATACAAGGGACTTATCGTTTCAGATATGTTAACAAGTGATTCAGGGTATCTTGATTGGTGCATCAATGTTTCAGATTTACCTGGAGACACCAAGTTATTGCTTAAAATGATTGTTGATAAGGCTAAGGCAGCGCAAAACGCTTAATAACTTATGGCGAAAAAAAAGAAAGCTTCAGAAGAAAATTCTGACCAGCTTGACATGCTTGAAGCCTTAGGACAAACAAAAACAGTTAACTATACCCAGGAGCAAGAGGAGTTCATTTTTTATGATAAAAAATAATCAGTATGAGTAATTATAAAAAATGGGATTATTTTAGAGTAAAAAAGAGGTTTACACTTTTTCCTTTAAGAATATATCAATATACATCCCAAACTACTTGGTGGAGTTGGTTTGAAACAACTTATATTTTACAAGTAAAGAGGTATCCATCCGAGAAATATAAACGAGGTATTATTGGTTGGTTTAATGCTTATTTTTATGGATTTTGGTGGTCTAATGAAAGAATCGCATCCAAGAAAGAGTATTTAGATTATAAATCAAATACACGCTAAAAAGTTTTTTCAGAACTTTTAAAATTTTGACCTATTTAAAATAAAAGGTCAGATGAAAAAGGATAGAACAAGGAAGTGTAAATTACATCCAGGAGGAGAAAGAATAGAAATTCTAAATAATGGAACAAGGTGTAAAATTTGCTATGAAGAATCTAAGAAAAAACGGATTCAAAAAAATATTGAAAAAGCAACAGAAATTCATAGTGGAAAATATGACTACTCTTTAACATTGTATGATAAAGTAAAAGATAAAACCAAAATAATTTGTCCAGAACACGGTGTTTTTGAGCAATGTATTTGGAATCACTTAAAAGGCACGGGGTGTCCACGCTGTTCCAGAGAAGAAAAGACTTATAGTAAAATCGACATCATAAACAAATTTAAAGAAGTTCATGGTGAAGAATATGATTACTCTTTGGTTGAGTATTCAAATGACAAAACCAAGGTTAAAATAGCGTGTTTGAAGCATGGAATATTTGAGCAAACTCCAATGAAACATAAATGCGGCCAAGGTTGTCCGAGGTGTAGAATGTCACACGGAGAAAGGGGTATTAAAAGTTTTTTAGATGAAAATAATATTTTATATGAATCTCAAAAAAAATTTGATGAATGCAAAAACTTAAGCCTACTACCATTTGATTTCTATTTACCCCAATTCAATGTTTGTGTTGAATATGATGGTGAACAACATTTTGAGCCAAGATTTACAAAATCAAAGAAAAGTTTTTATAATTTTGAAAAAATAAAAAAGAATGATTTCATAAAGAATAGTTTTTGTAATGATAATTGTATAAAACTTTTAAGGATACCATATTATGAAAAAGATAGAATTGAAATAATTTTAGGACAAGAAATTTTAAAATGGGAAAAAAAAGAGAAATATTAATAAATGAAAATCAAGGAGATTTGTTTAGTGGCACAGAGTTTTCTCTAAAAAGAAATATTGAATATACAAGTGAACAGAGAGAATTTATAGAATATGATGGATATTCTTCTGTTGTGCTTGCAGCAACAGCTGGTTCAGGAAAATCCTTTAGTTGCGTTCAAAGATTAAAAGCACTTGTCGAGAGAGGGGTTGACCCTAATAAAATTATTTTCTTTAGTTTCACTAAGGCTGCAACAGATGAATTACGAGAAAGGGTTGAGTCAGCAGGTATTCTTGTGCGTGAAAAAATCTCACAAGGAGAAGGTGCAACTATTACAACCATTCACGCTTTTGCAAATAGCTTGCTTGCGAAAATGGGAAAATATAAAGAGGTAGCAACATTTCATGAATTTTTGAATTGGTTTAAAACAGAGCATAAGCCAAGTTCTCATGCAACAAGAGAGCAAAAGGAAGCATTCTATGAACTCGTTTCGAATATGTATGAAGATGCGGACCAGATTTCTTCTGCAATAGGAGCTTTCAAACTTCAATCAGCAGATAATATTAAGGCTCCGATGCCACAATTCTTTAATGACTATAAGAAATTTCTTAAGGATAAGAAGAAGAGAGACTTTTCTGATATGCTTATTGAGGTAAGAGATTTGCTTAGAGATAATGTTTGGCTTAAGAAGTTTCGTGGACACTACGATTATATTTTCATTGACGAGTATCAAGATACAAGCACTATCCAGCTTCAAATACTTCTTGCACTTAATGCTAAGTACTATTATATGATTGGTGATAGAAATCAGAGTATATATGGATATTCTGGAGCCAATTGTATTAAGCTTGAGGAAATGCTAAAGAAGAGAAGAGATGTTAAGGAGATGAGTCTTTCTGTTAATTTTAGAAGTGATAAATCTATTGTTGAAAATTCTAATAAATATAGCTCACTGGCTGCAGTTGCAAATAGTGAAGATTCTGGATATGTTGATAAGAAAATTATGCTCAGAATTGATGAGTTAATTGAATTACTCAAGCAACCAGGGGAAGTTGTTGTACTTGTAAGAACAAATGCTGTTATTAGAAAGTTGGAAAAAGAACTCCTAAAGAGAAAGGTTCCAATGAGATATTTCAACTTCATAAATGAGGAAGATATAAAGAACTTTAAAAAAGGAGATGTTAATCCTTATCTTAGAGGAAAGCTCAATAACTTTAAACCTTATTTCGAAAACGATGCACAAACAGTTGCTTTTATAGAAAGGTTTAAAGATTCTAAAAAGTTTGTCACAACTATTCATAAGAGCAAAGGTCGTGAATTTGATGAATGTGTTGTTATAAATTCTATTGCTCCAGATGTTTTGAAGGAATATAAAATTTATGATAAGCTTGGAAAGAAAATGCTTGAAAAAGTATCCTTCACTGATAAGGATGAAGAGTCAAGAAATATTCACTATGTAGCTGTGTCGAGAAGTAGGCATAAGTTACACTTTATGATTTATGATTAATTATGGAAACACTACTAAACTTTATGCGTGAGAACGCTGAAATAATAAGGCCTATTTGGTTCTTGTTGGGTATATTAAGTATTTGGATATTATCTAAGTATACAAGAAAATCATTCTTTAAAGATAGGAGTTCTTTTTGGTGGATAGCTGCTTGCTTATATTATATGGTAGTTGCTCCATTAGTATTTTCTATTGTGATTATAACTTTGTTTAATCCAGAAAAAGGTTGAATACTTAAAGTTTAAAGCTATTTATAATTACATGGAAACAGGTAAGAAAATAGCTGCAGGAGTAATTCCAATTCACCCACTATCAGGGAGAGTTTTAATGATTCGTAGAGGTATGGACCAGAGTCAGCCAAATACCTGGAGTTTCTTCGGTGGAAAATTTGACGAAGAAGATAAAAATCCAAAAGAAACTGCTAAGAGAGAGTTTAGGGAAGAGTCTGGGCTTGATAATATCAAGTATTATATTTCAACTAAACCAATCTATGTTAATGATGATAATCATGTTAGGTTCTATAATTACGTAGGAATATTCACGGAGCAGTTTATTCCAGACCTTGAAAAAGAAAATGAAGCCAAGGATTATGGGTGGTTTTCTCTCGATAACCTTCCACATAATATGCATCCAGGAGCCAAGGAGTTGTTTGATAATAAAATGAGTCTTTTAGGTGAGTTAATTGATTATTACTCTTAAAATTCATATATTTTTTCATGGAGAACAAAGAATTTCATGATAAGGTTGAAAAAATGTTCGAATCAAAACTTAGAAGACATATAATCAGAATTAAGGATTTGGCAAAAGACAAAATCTTAACTGAGAAAGATATGAACTATGAAAAAGTTTTATTTGACTCCGACCTTAACATATATAAGATTGAGAATGGAGTCCCTGTTTTAGTAGAAAACGAGAACTTTAAAGCTTTGATGCTATAATAAAAAAGGGCCCGAATTCGGGCCCTTTCTAATTTTATAAGTTTATTATTTTGATAGTCTCTTATAAACTCTCTCCATAAGTTTTTCCATACTGAATCCCTCAAATCTTTCATACATTTTTTCACCAGATGCAATTTCTTCTTCTGGGGAAGATGGAAGCAGCGCTGTCTTAGCATCAAATTCTCCAGCTTTTCTTGCCTTTTCAGTTACATCAAGAAGGTCTTCATAAGCATCGAGTATGTTTTCGAGTTCAGCGTGTTGACCACTTGCTTGAAGTTTTTGGATAACTTCCTCTTTTTTTCTCTCACTATTCATATCAGTACTCTTAAGACCAACAATAGCAAGTGCATTATTTAATTCCTGTTGAGCATCTTTCATTTCTGGAGTAGAGATGCTAACTACTTTAGAAAATCCACCGAAGTCTGGGTTCATTGATGAAGTTTGCTTAAGTTTCTTCGGGTCAATGTTTGCGAGGTTAAAATTAATTCCATGAATCTGAGAAATTAGCTTACTAATTTCCTGTGCTTCTGGACTATTAACAAGACGCTCAAACTCTTGCATTATCAAACGAGGTTCTTTAAATACACCAGGATTATCTTCAAATATTTCTTGCGGAGTTTCTCCATTAAGAATACCTTTGAATGCAATCATTCTTTTCTTACCCATTTCATTACCTTCCTCTTCAAAGGTATTATCAAGCCAAGCGATTACATTTTGAAGTATATTTTTCTTATCTTCAACAGCTTTTTCTTTGGCAAACCCTTTTTCCATAGCAGTTTTTGAACTATCTGGAATTCCAGCAAGTTTATCGCCAAATGTTCCTGAGTTTTCATCATCTCCAAGTGGCTCGTCCATGCTAAGGGCTTTTTCTTGTCCACCAACAACATCATACATGCTTCCGCCACCTGCTCCTCTATACCCTTTAACAATGTAGTTGTAAACTTTGTTTCTCATATCAGTGATAAACATAGCTCCTAATTTACGACTACCCTGTATATATGAGTTTAATATTTTGTCAAAGTTATCAATTACAACCTGTTCATAAGCTGATGCAGCTGCATCTTCAAGTTCAGGGTTTCCAAGAAATTTCATACCAACTGTACGTTGCATCTTAGACTTAGGTGATGGGAAAAATGAGGCCTGGATAGCTGCTTTAGCTTTTGGATTTCCAGTTGTCTTATATTCATAAGCCAGCGCATCAATGATTTTATCAAAATTTTCCCTACTCTTAAGTGCGGTAGAATCAAAATCATTAGGAACTGGTGTTCCTCTCTTTAGTGAATTTTGAATTATTGTGTTTACATCTTCATCTGGAATGTAAGCCTTTTTAATTGTTGGGGCCTCATTAACCATTTCGTTGTAAAGCTCATCAAATGCCTCTGATATTAGCTTTTTAATGTCTTTCTTCATAATTTTGTGTATCTTAGAATGGTGTTTTTAATAAATACTTAAAAAAAGTCAAAATAAATTTGGATTGTAAGTCAAGTAGTGCTAAATTTGCCTTAACTAAATAATAAGTAATAAACATAAATCGACAACTATGAATGGATTTAACAAAACCTTTATCATGGGAACTGTTGGCAAAGATGCTGAGGTTACAGTTCTTGAGGGGGGAAACTCTGTAGCAAGAGTTCAAATTGCAGTAAATGAGTCATATACTGACAAAAAAACAAATGAAAGAAAATCCAGAACTGAGTGGTTCAGAGTTGAGGCCTGGAAGGGTTTAGCTGAATTCCTTGGAAAATATGGAAAAAAGGGTACGCACTTCTTGGTTGAAGGAAGACTTAAAACTGAGAGCTATGATAAAGATGGCCATACTCACTACAGCACTAAAATAATAGCTGAGAGTATTACTTTCACATCCCCTAAGGGAGATGGTGGGCAGTCAGGTGCAGTTGCAGCGTCTCAACCTGTGAGTCAGCCAGTAGCTCAACAACCAGTGGCTCAACAGCCAGCAGCTCAACAGCCAGTGGTAACTCCTCAAACGACAGTTACTGGAGCTGAGTTTATGAATGGAATGAGCAATAATTCAAATGACGACCTTCCGTTCTAATTGGAATTAATATTTATTGAAAAGCCCAGCATAAGCTGGGCTTTTTTATGGATTTTATTTTAGCTCTGTAGGAGGCTGACTTTCGGATTGAGTAGATTTTTCATTTGAATCCTGAATATTGGATGTATTTTCTTTGGATTCAAATATATCTTTTTTAATGACATCAAGGCTATTTTTCACTTTAGACAAGACAGCGTTCTCAACAACATTGAATTTTCTGGCCATTTTGTCATTAAACTTCATGGCAACATGTTCATAGATTCTATCATCAATAGGGACCTCATAGTGATAAACGCCATTGATAACAATTATCTTGTTCTTTTTAATTTCAACAAATATTTCCTTATTTTGAATAGCCTTTCTTCCCTTTATTGGGTCGTATAGCAGATTACTTCTCTTATCACTAATCATCTGAATTGCAATATCATAGGCACGTTGTTGGACATCATCCAAATCCAAGTCCTTAGGCTTGGAACGCCTTAGTTTTACAAGTAACCGATAAAGTTTAAATTTGAGTCCCATGCAATTAAATCTACATAATATATACGTTAATATCAAAATAAAGTTGCGGAAAACGTGCGATTTTTTTTAAAAGTAGTACATAAGCCATTACCTTTTTTTGAACTATTTATAGAAAATGATTTTACCCATGGAAGAGCTAAGAAACATAATAAGAAAAGGTATTTTAGAGGTTTTTGGTGAATCTATCTTTCAAGAGGAGAGGATTTCAAATAAGGAGGCTGCAGAAGAGGTGAGAAATAGGAAAAACTTCGTTGGTTCACACACTTATGGGGAAGATATTGGAGACCTTGGACAAATGTATGCCGCCTATTCTTATGGGGAACAACATCCGCTTTATGTTTGGGATGGTCAAAGATGGTATCATAACAATGAACAATATATTTTGCCAGATGGACGACCAAATAAGTGGACAATGAAGCACTTGGAAGACTTAAGGCCAAATAATGAAACACAAGGAAGGCCAACCTCTTTTTTGATTAAGTTAATTAAGAACTTTAAAAGTACCCATGGTATTGGAGACAATTCGCACACCGACCTTGCTCCAGGTGAAAAATAGGGTTGATTAATTTGGTTTTTAACTTACAAAACATTAAATTTTGATATGAAAAAATATTTTTGGGTAATATTAATTATGCTTGCAGCTATTGGTCTCGCTGGTTCTGCTGCGTATTTCTCTATTTCAGGTTTATCTAAGTTATTTTCTGGTTCTGCTATGCAGGTAATTATTATGGCAGCATTTATTGAATTTGCTAAATTAGTAACTACTGCAGCACTTCATAGATATTGGAATAAAACTAAGTGGTGGATGAAGTATACGCTTACAGCAATGGTTATTTCAGTTATGCTTATAACAAGTTCTGGTATTTATGGTTTTTTGGCTGATGCATATTCTACAACTTCTGTTGAACTTGATAAAATACAGGGACAAATAGAACTTATAGAAAAACAGCAGGAACAAAAAAGAGTTCAAATTAAGGGAATTGAAGAGATAAAAGTGGCAAAGTCGGATAGGATGAATTCTTTGATAAATCTTAGAATACAACAAGAGGCACGTCTTGATTCGTTATACAATAGAGGCGCTTACAGTAGTGCTAAAAAAGCGCAAGTTTTAATAGACCAATCGACAGATGAGATTAAGGGACTTCAAGTTGAATTAGACACAATTGCTAATAGAATAAATAAAGTTAACATGGAGATTGGTGAGTTGGATATTCAAATTCTCGACCTTCAAAATACAGATGTTGCTACAGAGTTGGGTCCTTTAAAATATATGTCAAGAGTATTGGATAGACCAATGGACGATATTATAAATTGGTTTATTTTGATGTTGATTTTCGTATTTGACCCATTAGCGGTTTTATTGGTTATATTTGCCAGCAATGTATATGACGCAACCAGGGGTGGTTCTACAACACCAAGCGAAAAATCAAAAAGTAATATTATCAGCAAATTGAAAGATAAATTTTCGAAAAAAGAAGAAAATCAAGAAAATGCTATTGAAGTGAAGGAAGATGAGTCTAAGGAGGAAGAGGTCGAGGATATGGAAATAAAAGATGAGAACTTCAAAAAAATAATTGATGCCGTAAATAATACTGACCCAGAATTGTATAATTTTGGATATGACTTTGTTCCAGATGAATTGACTAAAGGAGAAGAAGTTGTTGAATATATAGAAGGGAAGTCTGGTAATTTTGAAAAAAACAACGAAACAAAAGAGAGTATGGCATCAATTATAAGTGGGATAGATTCAAATCCACTGTATTTGCAGTTATTAGATATATTTTTTCTTGATGGACAAAGAAAGGTTGGTGATATAATTCCTCCTTATGAAGTATTTTTAAATCATATTAGAGAAAAAGGTATTGATTGTCCAGAAAAAGTAGTAAAAAACTTCTTAACCATATCAAATTTACTTGGAATAGTGAATATGGCTGATAAGAATAAAGTTACTATAATTAAAGATTACAAAGCATCAAAGCAAATTATTTCACTGGTGTCTAAGTAATAAAAATTTTGATAAAAATTGAAACAAAGCGGGTTTTTGACCTGCTTTTTTTTTGTTTCATGAACCCCTGTATGTTAATTCAACATTATTTTTTTAAAAAAACAGATAAATATTGATTTTTATCGTCAAAACATATTAATTTTGCGATGAATTTATAAAAAGTGGACTATATACCTAAAGATGAAAAAAATGTTGAGAATATTATGCATAAAAACTAAAATTGCCTCCCTTGAAAGAAAAAGGATGATGGCCCTTTCCGACATTTCTACAAATCATCCACAACAAGCTAATAGAATAGGCAACCTTGAAGACTTAAATCCAGATTTATTCAGGGAAATAGACAAAAAAATATCAGCCTACAACAGATTGTTGAGATTCAATAAGAATTAATGTTCCGATTTTGGATTCTCCAGCATATTTATAGAATATGGAAGAGAGTCAAATAAGAAAAGAAGTGCGAATTGTCATCAAAGAGTTGATGCAGCAATTTCATCCTGCCTATTATGTCAACGCAGACTCTAATAAATTTCCATACGGCTCCAAGGATGACATAAAAAGACTTCCACAGGATATAAATACCAAGGAAGACTATCTTGTTAACTGGAATGATGCCTCTGATAATAACGATTTATATGGATTCCCCATGGATGAGTTTGTAAAGGGAATTCGTGTAGAGAAAGCAAAGAGGAGTGGGTTTAATATCTTGAATATTGCAGAAATAGTTATTAACAATTTGGAAGAAAATCCTCATTTTTATTCAAATTTAGGAGTATAGTCAATTTATTGCATTTTTTTGGTGCAGTTTCTGTTTTTCTTTTGATTATTTATAATAAACTTGGGAATTATGAAGCTAATATCTAAAACAATGGAAAAGGTGGTGATAGAACTTACCACTAATGAGATAGAAGAAAAAGGTTTTGACGTTTTATGGGATAGAATAAGAAGGAACTACAAAGAGGAAGACTATGATGTTGACTCAATTGGAGTTTTTCCAGATAACGATAAAATTGTTTTTGTTGAGCTTATAGCCAAGAGAGCTAATAACTAAAATTTATTTTCTTTTTCGTTATCCATTTTTTATCTTTGATTTTTCAAGGAAAATTACTAAATTTCCCCAAGAGATAAACTAAAATGAGACAACATGGAAGAAAGAGCTTTCGGACCAGAAGATGAAGATGAAGCAAACATCGACAAAATCAAAAAAAATAGCAAGAGTAGCACCCCTATAATTGACCACTATGGCAAGGACTTAACTGAACTCGCCAAGAAAGGTGTGCTTGACCCAGTTGTGGGTCGAGATGTTGAAATTGACAAACTCGTTCAAATCCTTAATAAGAGGAAAAAAAATAATCCAGTACTTGTTGGAGAAGCGGGAGTTGGTAAAACAGCAATAGCTGAAGGTCTTGCTTTGAGAATTGCAAATAAGCAAGTTGATAGATGGCTCTTTAATAAGAGAATTATAGAGCTCAATTTTACGTCAATAGTTTCTGGAACAAAATACAGAGGTGAGTTTGAACAAAGAATGGAGGACATTCTGAAGGAGGTTAAGAAAAGTCCAGATGTTATCATTTTTATTGATGAGCTTCACAATGTAGTTGGCGCAGGAGGTGCATCAGGTTCAATGGATGCATCAAATATTATCAAACCAGCTCTTGCCAGAGGAGAAATTAAAGTAATCGGAGCAACAACTGTTGATGAATACAAAAAAATTATCGAGAGCGATAGTGCTTTGGAGCGAAGATTTCAAAAGATTTATGTAAATGTTCCAGGTAAAGAGGAAACTCTTCAAATATTAAAGCAACTTAGAGATAAGTACGAAAATTATCATAATGTTATTTACAGTGATAAAGTACTTGAAAAATGCGTTGAGTTTACAGATAGATATATTAGCTATAGAAACTTCCCAGATAAAGCAATTGACGCACTTGATGAAGTTGGCTCAAGAGTTAAGTTAAATAATACATCAGTTCCAGAAAGTATTAAGAAACTTGAAAAAGAACTTGATGAAATTATTACATTTAAAAAAGATGCCGCAAAAAATCAAAGATATGAGGATGCTGCAAAATATAGAGATAAAGAACGTGCAATGAATGCTAAGATTGCTGAAGAAACAATTAAGTGGGAAGATAAGCTTAAAGAGAATAAGGTGGTTGTGACAGTTCAAAATGTTGCTGAAGTTATTTCTAATCACACTGGAATCCCTATGAGCAAGTTAACTGATGATGAAAATCTAAAACTTGTTAACATGGAGGATTATCTATCAAGCAGAGTTATTGGACAACGTGAAGCTGTTATAAAAATGTGTGAAGCAATACAACGTTCAAGACTTGGCTTACAAGACCCAAATAAACCAATTGCCTCATTTTTGTTACTCGGTTCAACTGGCGTTGGTAAGACTTATTTGGCAAAACAACTTGCTAAGTTTATGTTTCACAAAGAAGATGCGTTTATTAGATTTGATATGAGTGAATATGGAGAAAAATTCACGGTATCAAAACTTATAGGTTCTCCTCCAGGATATGTTGGGTATGATGATAGAGGTTTACTTACTGAAGCTGTAAAAAATAAGCCATATTCAATTGTTTTATTTGATGAAATCGAAAAAGCACATCCAGATGTGTTTAATATTTTTCTTCAGATACTTGACGATGGAGTTCTCACTGATTCTACTGGTAGAGAGATAAATTTTAAGAATACAATTATTATAATGACATCAAATATTGGTACCGATAAAATCATGGGAAAGAAAACCCTCGGATTTGGTGTTTCATCAGATGAGCATGCTGATATTTCTGCAATTGTTGGAGATGAATTGAAAAAGCATTTGAGACCAGAATTAATAAATAGGATTGATGAAAAGATAGTATTTAATACTTTGGGTCAAGAAGATATAATTAAGATTGTTGACCTTGAACTTGAAAAAACTCTTAAGAGAATCGAAGAAAAAGGATACGAAGTAATTGTATCAAAGAGTGTAAAAGATTATCTTGCTGAAGTTGGATATGATAAGGAATATGGAGCAAGACCTCTTAAGAGAGCGATTACGACATATGTAGAAAACGTAATATCTCAATGTATCCTTAAAAATGGGGCTAAAGAAGGTGATAAAATAAAAATTTCTTACGACAAGAAGCTTCAAAAAGTTGTTGCAAAAATATGAGAACAATAAAAATAGAAAGAGGCGGAAGAATAATTATTGACAATTCTCCAGTTGAAATAAATCAGCTGGAGAATAAGTCTGAATTTTTATCTGGGATACTTATGCTTGATATTGAATTGTCAAGTGAAATAAGTGTTGCTGATATAATACACTTTTTCTATGATGCTAAAGATTTAATTAGAGGAATGATGTCAGATGAGTATGAGGTTGTAAGAGCAATTGTTACTTCAGCATCCCTATCAAGACCCTATAAGTCTTTAAGAATACACAAGTCATTTAGAATAGAGAAAGAAATTCTTGAAGACAATCAAGAGTTTATTTATTTGATTCCAGAAATAGAATTAGTTCCTTCTGAGCCAGGAGAAGATGGTATTAGAAATATTGGAGGTCTTCCTATAGTTCTTGATGAAGAAATTCAATTAATACACGAAGATAGTGTAACAGGCTCCAAGGTGAATATAAAATCAAAGGCCAAGATTACATTACTTGACCTTATGACATGTATTTTTGATGAGTTACCAGCTCTTGTTAAAGAGGGCTTAGTGTTATCTCATTAATCCGTTATTGTTGTAACTTATTTTTGTTAAGTGAGAGCCCATGATATAGGCTATTAGGAGTCCTGCACCAATTAATATATTGTTTTGAATGTGTAAGTCAAGGCCCAAAATATTAATGTAGTCATCAGTGGTTCCGCCCTTCATTAAATTGAAATCATAGTATCCATGAAATACAGTTGCTGTTATTAATCCAAGTATTGTGTATCCTGCATGCTTAAATATATTTTTGCAACCTCTTCCTATTGCAATAAAATAACCCATAAAGAGTCCGCATAACATGTGTACAACTACTGAGTTGAGTGACCTTGAAATTAACATTTCTGCTGGATTAACACCTCTAAGGTCACCCCAAAGAGCCCTGCCAACATAGTGCATATTTTCGAATACAGCAAATCCCACAGCAATCATTACACTATAAAACATAACAGCAAATGGCGAATCAATTCCAGCTCTTGTATCTCCTCTTATAGCATTTCCAACTCTGAAAGCAAACCATTTTGATAACTCTTCAAAAAATGCTACTTGAAAAAAGGCAAATACAAAGATGGCCCATAAAGTAGGTTCTTCAGTTGTGATTATCATTCCATCACCAAGATTATGAGGCGTATTTTGTAATTCAACATATTGGTGAATGTGTGGAAACAAGAAGTGAATTGTGTGAAGTATTTGAATAGATAATAATCCAATAAATATATAACTCCACATAGGAGCTTTTCTAACAATGCCAGTAGGTGCTTTGTGATAGATAATCAGCGAATAAATTATCGCTGGCATCACACAAAACAGAAGGAGCCAAAAATTATTATCTTGAAACATTTTTTACTTTTGAAATTTTTTAATTTGTACTAAAAAGGCCTTCTTTATTTCCTCATCCAACTCTTTTGGTACAACTGATTTTACTTTAGGAGCATATTTTGTGCCCTGTTTCCATTCGTCACCTTCGTCCAGGGTTTGCTCTCCAGTGTCGTTATAGTAGTCAAGAATTGCACTTGTAAGGTACCCTATTTCTACGGCACCACTTGCTGTTGATTCATCCTCAGAGCCTTCAACTACTGTCTCAATATCAACCTCTGACTTCTTTGACTTCTTTCCTTTGCCTTTGCCTGATTTCTTTGACATAACTATTATTTTAGAGGGTTATTTCTTATAAATAGTAAGCATTTTTCGTGATGTTTCCAATTTGGTATTTTTTTTCTAACATTTATTGACTTATTTTAATGTTCTGATTTATAATGATTTATAAAAAAGTTAAAAAAAATTTAAAAAAAATTTTGTTATAGACAACCAAATTTATATTTTTGCGTCATATTTACATAATCAGTCTCGAAAGAGATTGTTTATAAAAGTTCTTTCACTTATCGAATTTTGTTTATACAGCACAAAAAGTCTGTAGCGAAGATTAGAGATACTTCGAAATAAATGTGGAAACACATCTATAAATTACAATGCAAAAAAGTGGGAGTTGAGGAGGTTAAATTATGCCTATGATGCTTCTCTCACAAACGGAAGGGGTTCCCGTTGAGCTCCAAAAAAAGACGGTTAGAACTTGGAAGCCGAGCTTTCTGGAAACAGGAAGAGAAAGAGTGGAATTTGAGGATTTCCTAAAAACTTCTGGCCTGTGAGTTAGGTTTTAACTCGGTGTACTTTGGTGCGAATCAAGGGGAATACATGTCACTCTATCTGATTTTCTCAGATGCAGTTTAGACAAAATGAAAGAAATAATTGGAAAAGGGGGGAATAAGGGTTAACAGTACCCGCCAAACCATTCAGTAACCTTGCGTGAGTCAGAGCACAATACACAGTGGGCTACTTTGATAATTGCCTTCAGCTTTCTGATAGGGTTTATGGCTTTACCTTTTCCAATTTAACTTGATAAAAAAGATTTCTTGTACTTATATAAGAAATCAGCTAAAAATATTTTAGTAGTGGCGAGAGGCCGAGTTACTTCGAAATTGTAAACTTCAAAAAGACACTCACCTCATTATTCCCTGCTGAAAAAATTACTCGGACAGTAATGTCCGTCTATACGAACTTACCACGGCTTGCCAAGTGGGTTGGTGTAGACGGACCAGAAATTCGGGTTATTATTCAGAGGGATGTCACCAAAAGTGATGTCCCTTTTTTATTGTTTAATTTTTAAAATTTTGCGTTATGTCAAGATTCAACACATCCTCTAAAGGGAAAACAAGGACTACCAATTATATGGGAGCTCCAGCATTTAAGCAAACAGCTGAATTGGAATTAATTTCCATTCTATTAACTTCATTTGTTCAGGATTCTTATTATGAGAAATCTGGAGCACAAATTAAGAGACTTTCTGAAGTTTTGCAGAAGGTAAATCCTAAATTTGCTGCTAAGGCTGCTGTATATGCGAGAAATGAATTCGGTATGAGGTCTATCTCTCATGTTCTTTCAGTAGAACTTGTGAAGCATATCTCAGGTCAGCCATGGGCTAAGAATTTCTTCAATGAAGTTGTTAGGAGACCAGATGACATGACTGAAATCATTTCATACTACTTTGCAAAGGGTAACAAGAAATTGCCAAACTCTTTGAAAAAGGGTATTGCTAAGGCTTTCGATAAATTCGACCAATATCAACTTGCCAAGTATAGAGGGGAAAACAAAGAAGTATCCCTTGTTGACGTTGTGAACTTGGTTCACCCAGTTCCAACTCAGAAGAATGCTGAGGCTCTTACTGCTCTTGTGAAAGATGAGCTTAAGAGTGTTGATACCTGGGAAGCTAAGCTTTCAGAAGCTGGCAAGGGTAAGAAGAGCGAATCTGAAAAGAATGAGGCTAAGGCTGAAGCTTGGAAGGAAATGCTTGAATCTGGAAAGATGCCATACTTTGCGCTTCTTAGAAACTTGAGAAACATCCTTGAGCAAGCTCCAGAGCTTGTTGATAAGGCTTGTGAAATTCTTGTCAATGAAAAATTGATTAAGAAGTCACTTGTACTTCCATTCAGATTCTTGTCTGCCTACAATGAAATTGAAGCTCTTAAGGGAACTTCATCTTCTAAGACAATTAAATTTGAAAAGGAAGGCGATAATGTAACAAAGGTGCTTTCAGCTCTTGAAAAGGCTGTTAGGGTTTCTGTTGCTAACTTGCCAGAATTGGCAGGTAATACTGTTATCCTTTCAGATAACTCTGGTTCTATGACTGGAGATAGAGGAGGTGCTTCACTTACTTCAAGAATGTCTAATGTTAAGACTTCGGACATCGCAAACTTGTTTGCTATGCTTTACTGGCTTAAGTCTGAAAACACATACGTTGGTCTTTTCGGAGATAGACTTATTGAGCCAAAGCTTAACAGAGAACTTGGAGTGTTCGAAAACTTCAAGATTGTTGACCAAGAAAAAAACAAGTGCGGAGGTGCTACAGAAAATGGTATCTTCGAATTCTTCAAGAAGGCTATCAAGGAGAAAACTCATATTGATACACTTGTTGTATTCTCAGACTGTCAGATTGGTGACGGATGTAAGTGGTACGGTAGCGGAGTTTCAACAAAGTCTTCGGACTTCAACAAGCTCTACGAAGAGTACAGAAGGATTAATCCAAACTTCAGAGTTTACTCTGTAGACTTGAAGGGATACGGTTCAACTGTTTTCAACGACAGCGTATTTAAGCTTGCTGGATGGTCTGAAAAGATTTTCGACATAATGAAAATTATGGAACAAGACAGAAAAGCTCTTATCAAGACTATCGAGAACTACACCAAGTTCGAAGATTAAGAACATGTCATAAGGCTATAATAGAAACCCTTTCTGAAATTCAGGAGGGGTTTTTATTTGATAGCAACTTATGAGACTTGATTCATAGGGAGAGTTTTCTTATATTTTCCCATGAAGTATGTGTATTTATT